>JAESFK010000070.1_pt1 | contig 117090 bp, 114 predicted proteins | sample 9269391 | NCBI WGS metagenome assembly JAESFK01 (sample SAMN14506231, study PRJNA617097) | algae metagenome | isolation source: Drouetiella hepatica UHER 2000/2452 and co-occurring heterotrophs from... | place: Slovakia: Slovak Paradise National Park, Hrabusice, Kosice Region | collected... | reverse complement strand
CTGATAATTGTCGTTTTGAGTCAGCCGCGATCTCTTCTGTTTTTGATCTCTCAACCGATCTCAGCAGCTCAATAAGAGAAGAAAGTGCCTTTAAATTCACACGCCTATGTAATTGACATTTCACAATTCTCAGAGCATTGAGGAGATTGTCGCTCAAGCCGGATGTGAGATTTGGTATCTGCCGCCTTATTCTCCAGATTTGAACAAGATTGAACACTGGTGGAGCGTGCTAAAGAATTGGATGCGACAGCGATGGGATGAGTTTGATACCTTTCGAGATTGCGTTGATGCTGCCTTTAAAGAGTGTCCTAACGTATGTGCGTAGCGCTATACAGTGGCTGACATTGGCATTGCAGCGTTTTACAATGCCATTGCAACCGATCGCAATGGCAATGCAGGGAGTGAAGTATCTGCTGTATCTGTCGCTTAGAGACCAAGGTACTCTTGCAACGACTTCACCTCTAGCGGCTGTGATTGCAGCGATCGAATCGCGGCAGCCGTGGCATTGGCTCCGGCGATCGTCGTCACAATCGGGATTTTTTGCAAGAGCGCCGTTTGGCGAATCGAGCGATCGTCGATTTGAGCCGTTGCCCAGATCGGCGTGTTGATAATCAACTGGATCTGCTTGTTCTTGATGGAGTCGGGAATGTTGGGTCTGTCCTCGTGCAATTTCAGCGATCGCTCCTCCCGTCCATGAGCTACTTACTGAGGGCTGAGCAGTGGAATTGGGTGATTACGGTTTTTGCGATAAATCTGAAAATCACTATCCAGAGTGAAAACGAAACTATTGGAGTAAAGCTCAGCCATCCGCACTAATTCTGCATCTGCCAAAGAGACGGGCACTGATTGATAGCAAGTTAGCAGCGCTACTACTGTCGCCAACTCCGCATCCAGATCAAACTGAATCACCACTTGCCGCCGCTCCAGAAGCTGAAGCAGCGCTTCCCAACCATTCTTCACCCGTTGCAACAGAAACCAGGTTTCTGAAACCACAGCTTCACAGGTCAGCAAAGGGGGTGCAATTTGAGTCAACTGCTGTGTTACCCAAGCGTGATGGCGATCGCGTCGGTCAATCAAAGCGACTAAAACACCCGTGTCAGCAATCACTTGGTCGAGCATTACTGACCGTAACTCTGCATATAGTCTGAATTTGTTGAAAGATCTCCCGGACCTTCCCCGGCTCCAATTGCAGCTTGAGCAACCTCAAAGAATGATTGAGGAGTAGTTTCAGGTTCCGTAGTCCTTGGGATTTGGGTAAGAAGTTGCAATAGCTGTTGGCGCTCTGTGGACGAAAGCATTTGGACGGCAGCGATCGCGGCTTCAAATTGCGGAGTCATAGGGCAACCTCGTGGTTATCTGACTCTATGCTATTTGAATTCAGGCACGATCGCCCCTTTCTCTCAGCTATGCGATGGCATTGCCGAGGCTGCAATGCCATCGTAGCGAGTAACCTATGCTTCATCCGTTACATAGCCCGCTGCCTAAAGACCGAGATACTCTTGCAACGACTTCACCTCCAGCGGCTGTGATTGCAGCGATCGAATAGCTGCGGCTGTTGCGTTGGCTCCGGCGATCGTCGTCACAATCGGGATCTTTTGCAAGAGCGCCGTTTGGCGGATGGAGCGATCATCAATTTGGGCGGTGGCCCCGATCGGCGTGTTGATGATGAGCTGAATCTGCTTGTTCTTGATCGAGTCAAGAATGTTGGGTCTGCCTTCGTGCAGCTTTAGCACCAGATCCACCTCTAGCCCCTGCTCTTGCAGCGCCTTACGAGTTCCGGCAGTGGCAACCACGCTGAAACCTAGGCTAATCAGATCTTTGACGACTGGAATAGCAGAGGCTTTATCGCGATCGTTCATCGAGACAAACACGGTGCCCGACTGTGGCAATACCTGCGATGCTCCTAGCTCTGCTTTAGCAAACGCCTTGCCGAAGTCGTTGTCGATGCCCATGACCTCGCCCGTCGATCGCATTTCGGGACCGAGAATGATGTCCGTACCGGGGAATTTGGCGAAGGGCAGAACCGCCTCTTTCACTGAGATGTGGGTAGGAATCACTTCGTGGGTGTAGCTCAAAGACTCTAGCGACTTGCCCGACATGACGCGCACTGCCATTTTTGCCAGCGGCACGCCGATCGCCTTCGAGACAAAGGGAACGGTACGCGAGGCGCGGGGATTTGCCTCCAGAATGTAGACCTGCTCTCCCTGTACGGCAAACTGAATATTCATTAACCCAATCACGTTCAGGGCTTTCGCCAACTCGATCGTCCAGGTGCGGATAGTTTCCAGAACGTTCTCCGACAGGGTAACGGTGGGAATCGAGCAAGCCGAGTCGCCGGAGTGGATACCCGCCTGTTCGATATGCTCCATGATGCCGCCGATGACGACATTGCCGCTCTGGTCAGCGATCGCATCTACATCTACCTCGATCGCGTTTTCCAAAAACTGATCAATCAGAATCGGGTGATCGGGTTCCACCAGCACGGCGTAGGTCATGTAGCGCTCCAAGTCAGTGTCGGAGTAGACAATTTCCATGCCGCGTCCGCCCAAAACGTAGCTGGGTCGCACGACCACGGGGTAGTTGATCCGTTGTGCCACCTGTCGAGATTCCTCGAAGCTGCGGGCAAGACCGTTGGCGGGTTGGCGAATGTCGAGCTGGCGCAGGATTTTCTCAAACCGCTCCCGGTCTTCGGCAACGTCGATCGAGTCGGGCGAAGTGCCCCAGATTTTGGTGATAATTTCAGGGTGGGTGTCAAGATATCTTTGAAGAGGAATCGCCAGCTTCAGCGGAGTCTGACCGCCAAATTGGATGATCACGCCCTCTGGCTGCTCTGCCTCCAGGATATTCAGGACATCCTCTTTGGTCAGCGGCTCAAAGTAGAGGCGATCGCTCGTGTCGTAGTCCGTAGACACCGTTTCAGGATTGGAGTTAACCATGATCGTCTCAAAGCCGTCATCCTGTAAGGCAAAAGAGGCGTGACAGCAGCAGTAGTCAAACTCAATGCCCTGCCCAATTCGGTTAGGCCCCCCGCCCAAAATCATCACCTTACGGCGATCGGAGGGCAGCACTTCCGTTTCCACGGCGGCGCTTTCATCTCCTGCTTCGCTCAGAGACATGACCTCCGATTCGTAGGTGGAGTAATAGTAGGGGGTGAGCGCCTCAAATTCTGCCGCGCAGGTGTCCACGGTTTTGTAGACCGGAGTGATGCCTAGGCTCTTACGATAGGTGCGCACCTCGTCTTCGTGGGTTTTGGTGGCGTAGGCAATCTGGCGATCGCTAAATCCTTGCTGCTTCATGCCATACAGCACCTCCCGCGTCAGCTTATTCAGCGGCGTTTTCTTCAGATATTTCTCGGTTTCCAGCAAATCCCGCAGCTTGTCCAAAAACCACAGATCGATCGCCGTCAGCTCATAGATTTCTTCCACCGTCATGCCCAGCAGCATCGCCTGCCGCACAGTAAAGATCCGTTCCGGGTTGGGGATGCGCAGTCCTGAGCGAATTTGTTCCAGGCTGGGCAGCTTTTCGACGCGATCGCAGCCCCAACCCGCTCGACCTGTTTCTAGGGAGCGTAATGCCTTTTGAAAGGACTCCTGGAAGGTACGACCGATCGCCATCGCTTCGCCCACCGACTTCATTTGGGTGGTCAAGGTTGGCGTAGAGCCAGGGAATTTCTCAAAGGCAAACCGAGGAATCTTTGTCACCACATAATCGATCGTCGGCTCAAAGCTTGCCGGAGTCTTCTTAGTAATGTCGTTAGGAATCTCGTCCAGGGTGTAGCCGACCGCCAGCTTTGCCGCAATTTTGGCGATCGGGAAGCCAGTCGCTTTAGAGGCAAGCGCCGAGCTGCGAGACACCCGCGGATTCATCTCGATCACCACCACTTCGCCCGTTTCGGGATTGACGGCAAACTGAATGTTAGAGCCGCCTGTTTCTACGCCGATCTCGCGAATGATTTTGATCGAGGCATCCCGCAGCCGCTGATATTCTTTATCCGTCAGGGTTTGCGCCGGGGCGACGGTGATCGAGTCGCCCGTGTGAATGCCCATAGGGTCGAGGTTTTCGATCGAGCAAATAATCACGACGTTATCGGCGAGATCGCGCATCACCTCTAGCTCGTATTCCTTCCAGCCCAGCAGAGACTTCTCGATCAGGATTTGCGACACCGGACTGGCATCTAGACCCGACTGGGAAATTTCCTCAAATTCTTCCTGGTTGTAGGCAATGCCGCCGCCCGTGCCGCCCATGGTAAACGCTGGACGGATGATCAGCGGATAAGAGCCAATCTCAATCCCCACTGCCATGGCTTCATCCATAGTTTCGGCAAGACCCGATGGACAAACGCCCACACCGATTCGCGCCATGGCTTCTTTAAATAGCTTGCGGTCTTCCGCCATCTCGATCGCCGGAAGCTTTGCCCCAATCAGCTCCACCTCATATTTTTCTAAGGTGCCGTTTTTCGCCAGAGACACCGCCAAGTTCAGCGCCGTCTGTCCGCCCATGGTGGGCAGCAGAGCGTCGGGGCGCTCTCTCTCAATAATCTTGGCAACAATTTCTGGGGTTAGTGGCTCAATGTAGGTGCGATCGGCGGTTTCGGGATCGGTCATAATCGTCGCAGGGTTGGAGTTGACCAACACCACCTCATAGCCTTCATCTCGTAGGGCTTTGCAGGCTTGGGTGCCTGAATAGTCAAACTCACAGGCTTGCCCAATCACAATCGGGCCAGAGCCAATCAGCAAAATTTTGTGAAGATCATCGCGGCGCGGCATAGGTCAGACCCAACTCACTGATTTAAATCCCACTTATTGTAAAGGCATTGGGGCGATCGTTTTGAATCAACTGATTCAAGTTTGGGGTCAACCTTCTGCAACAATAAAGGGTTTTGAGTGTGAGAGGTTTTGAGTGTGAGAGGTTTTAAGTGTGTAAAGCCAGGAGCGATCGCGCTGGAGAATTCGCTGAGGAATTTGCACCAGAGCATTACAAATTCTGTAGCCCATCATTCACGCTGACGTGGCAAATCCGTAGGTCGGCTTAAGGAATAAATCCTACTCCGTCGAGAAATGTTACACTTCGCAGTGTAACTTTGAATCCTATTGAACATAACGCATTCAGAAGGTATGGCAAGGAGAATCTGATGCTTGACTATCTTCCCTCCCTCAACGATCACAATCTGCCTTACCCGGATACAATTCACCCGATCGTCGTTCACTTTGTGATTGCGATGGTGCTGTTTGCTTTTGTCTGTGATGCGATCGGCTACTTCACCAAAAATGCTCGCCTCCATGAGGTGGCTTGGTGGAATCTATTCTTTGCCACAATTTCTATTTTTATTGCCGTTCTGTTTGGTCAGGTTGAAGCGGGATTGTCAGAACCCTACGATGCCGTTGAGTCGGTGCTGAACTTACATACTTTACTCGGCTGGACGCTGTCGGCGGTGATTACCGCGATCACGGCATGGCGCTATATTCTCCGAGCCAAAGACCCGCTGAAGGTACCGCTGCCTTTCTTGGGTGCAGGACTACTGCTGACCCTTTTGGTTTGCTACCAGGTTTATCTAGGCGATGAACTGGTTTGGGTCTACGGACTGCATACTGTGCCCGTCGTTGAAGCCATTAGAGAGGGCGTTTTGCAATGAACTCTGAACTAATCGATCAGCTAGGATCGCAACTGGGCGCTAACGGTCTGCCCTACGCTATTCCGATTCACCCTAACTTGGTTCATCTGACGCTTGGCTTGTTCATTATCGGCATTGCCTTTGATATTGCTGGGGCGCTGTTTCCGCTAGAGAAGCAGATCCTGAAGTTTCTGTCGCTTACGGTCGTTCGTTCCAACTTTTTTGATGTGGGTTGGTACAACGTGCTGGCTTCGGCGGTCATTACGTTTTTTACGGTGGCGGCAGGCTTCTATGAAATCATGCTGGCATCCCCCCTTACAGATATCAAAAGTGCCTGGGGGTTACAGGCAATGGAAACCATGCTCTGGCATGGAGTCGGTGGCGTTCTGCTGCTGTTTCTGATTGTGGGTATGACCATTTGGCGAGGCTTTCAGCGGTTTGTCTGGCGCAACGACGTGGCGAGACAAGTGCAATGGAGCTATTTGGCAAGCGGCATGGCAATCCTGTTTCTGATGTTTGTGCATGGAACGCTGGGTGCGCACCTGGCTGGCGAATTTGGAGTCCACAATACGGCTGTGGGTTTGCTGCAATATGGCGAAAATCCTAATGCTTTTTTGAAGTAGCCATCAGGACAAAATGTTATGAAACTTCGGACTGTTTTAACGCTGGCTGCGATCGCCATTCCCATTACGCTCATTAGCCTGTGGATGGGTCAGCAAGCCTACTCTTGGATGCCACCCCAGGCTTCCGCCGAATCGAAGCTGATTGATGATCTATTTAGCTTTCTGGTGATATTGGGCACGTTCATCTTTTTGGGCGTGGGCGGCACCATTATCTACTCAATTATCTTCTACCGGGCAGGAAAGTATGACTTTAGCGATGGCCCGCCGATCGAAGGTAATGTGACGTTAGAGGTGGTTTGGACGATAATTCCGGTTTTCCTGGTGATTTGGATTGCTGGCTATAGCTATCACGTCTACAGTCAGATGGCGATTCGAGAACCCATGGAAATCGTGCATTTGCACAATCCGATGGAAATGGAGTCGGCATACGCTGCGCCTGAGAAAAATCTTGACACTCAAGAAAATGTCACTAAGGGCGCGCCCGAAAGCGCGGTTGTCTTGCCGCCTGAGGAAATTGAGGTGCATTCTCGCCAGTGGGTTTGGGAGTTTCGCTACCCTGAACAGAACGTCACGAGTACCGAGCTACATTTACCAGTCGATCGCCGAGTGCGTTTAGCACTCCAGACAGAAGACGTGCTGCATGGATTCTATATTCCCGCATTTCGGCTGAAGCAGGACATTATTCCTAACCGGACGATCGATTTTGAATTTACGCCGATTCGCATCGGTAAATACCGATTAGAAGACTCTCAGTTTAGTGGCACCTACTTTGCCGTCATGCAGGCCGACGTGCTGGTGGAATCGCCAGATGACTACAAGCAGTGGCTGGCTCAAGCCGCAAATCGTGAACCTTCAGCAGCTTACAATCAGGCGGCTTCTGAGTACAGTCGTTTTTCTGACAAAGCAATTAAGCCGGGATGGCCAACGATCGTACCTGCTCCTGCGCCCCTAGTGAATCAGCCGGGTGCCACATCTCTAAAAACCTATAGTCAGTAAGTTCAGTCAGTAAGGTAGCTATTGATGACTAATATCCCGATCGAAAGTATTCCCGTTCTGGGCAAGAACCCGCTCCCCCCTGCGTGGCGAAAATATTTTAGCTTTAGTACTGACCATAAGGTAATTGGCGTTCAATATCTTGTTACCTCCTTTGTTTTCTTTTTGATTGGCGGACTACTGTCTATGGTGATGCGGGCAGAGCTGATCACACCAGAATCTGATCTGGTCGATCGCTCTCTCTACAACAGCATGTTCACCATGCACGGCACGATTATGATCTTTCTGTGGATCTTTCCCTCCCTGCTGGGTTTGGCAAATTTCCTGGTGCCGCTGATGATTGGGGCGCGCGATATGGCGTTTCCTCGGCTGAATGCTGTCGCCTTTTGGATGGTGCCCGTGTTTGGCATTTTGCTAATGTCAAGCTTTTTCCTACCCAGCGGTGCCTCCCAGTCGGGCTGGTGGGCTTATCCTCCAGTGAGTTTACAGAATCCGTCGGGCGATTTGATCAACGGTCAGGTGATGTGGCTGCTGGCAGTAGCGATCTCTGGAGTAGCTTCCATCATGGGTGCCGTCAACTTTGTGACGACGATCTTTAAGATGCGTGCTCCCGGCATGACGTTTTTTCGGATGCCGATTTTTGTCTGGACAGTGCTGAGCGCCCAGTTAATTCAGCTCGTGGGTCTGCCTGCTCTGACGGCAGGAGCCGTGATGCTGTTGCTTGACCTAACTCTAGGAACCAGCTTCTTCAATCCTGAGAAAGGCGGTAATCCGCTGCTCTATCAGCACTTTTTCTGGTTCTATTCCCATCCTGCCGTCTATGTAATGGTGCTACCAATCTTCGGGGTCTTCTCCGAGATTCTGCCCGTATACGCCCGTAAACCACTTTTTGGTTATAGGGTAGTCGCCATTTCTTCCATTACCATTTCGGTGGTGAGTCTCCTGGTCTGGGTTCACCATATGTTCGCTAGCGGTACTCCCGGCTGGATGCGGATGTTCTTCATGGCGACGACGATGTGTGTAGCTGTGCCGACAGGCGTGAAGATCTTTGCCTGGACGGCGACAATCTGGCGAGGGAAACTGCGGATGGATACGCCAATGCTATTTGCATTGGGGGCAATCCTGATGTTCCTGTTTGCGGGGATTACCGGAGTCATGCTGGGTTCTGTTCCCTTTGATATTCACGTCAACAATACTTATTTTGTGGTGGGTCATTTCCACTACATTGTTTACGGCACCATCACAATGGGGATGTTTGCTGCTCTCTATCATTGGTTCCCCAAAATTACGGGACGCATGTATTACGAGGGTTTGGGCAAACTTCATTTCTGGTTAGCCTTCATTGGCACTAACCTCAATTTCTTCCCAATGCACCCCGCTGGATTGATGGGGATGCCGCGCCGCGTATCTTCCTACGACCCGGAATATGCCTTCTGGAATGTCTTGGCAAGTCTAGGCGGGTTTCTGCTGGGGATGTCTACACTGCCCTTTATTTTGAACATGGTGAGTTCCTGGGTGCAGGGTAAGAAAGCGCCCGCGAATCCTTGGAGAGCGATCGGTCTGGAATGGCTGGTGTCTTCACCGCCGCCTGTCGAAAACTTTGAAGAGATTCCAGTCGTGATTGCAGAGCCTTATGGCTACGGCAAATCTGAGCCTCTGGTATCCAATGCCGCTGCTATGACTCAAGAAGCATAGTTTTTGCAGCGCCAGCCGATACTCGTTCTACACAGGTCTTGACCCTCTAGAAAATCTTCAGAGAATTTGCCATGGAAAGTTCTATCTCATCTGAGCTACAGCACAGTGCCACCGAACATGTGCATGATGAAGAAGGCAATAGCATGTTTGGCTTCATCGTATTCCTGCTGTCAGAAAGCATTATCTTTCTCAGCTTTTTTGCAGGCTACATTGCGCTGAAGCTAACTGCCACAGACTGGCTTCCCCCAGGAGTTTCTGGGCTAGAGGTTAGAGAACCTGCGATTAACACAATTGTCCTAGTCTCCAGCAGTTTCGTAATTTACTTTGCTGAGAAAGCGCTCGATCGCCAAAATCTTTGGGGCTTTCGGATTCTGCTGCTGGCGACTGCGGCAATGGGCAGCTATTTCCTCTGGGGTCAGGCGACGGAATGGCGCGGTCTTTCCTTTGGCGTGACCACAGGCACCTACGGCGGTCTGTTCTATTTGCTGACGGGTTTTCATGGTCTGCATGTGCTGACGGGCGTTCTGTTGCAGGGAATTATGCTAGCTCGTTCCTTTATCCCCGGAAATTACGAGGGCGGTCACTTTGGTATCAATGCAACGTCTCTCTTCTGGCACTTTGTGGACGTGATCTGGATTGTTTTGTTTCTTCTAATCTATATCTGGCAGTAAGTTGGACTACAAGCTGGACTACAGCATTCACCTGTAACGAGGCGCGATCGCAAGGAGAACACCAATGATTATTGATGACCAGCAATATGATCTGATTATTGTCGGCACAGGAGCCGGAGGCGGTACCCTGGCGCATAAGCTAGCTCCTACCGGAAAGAGGATTTTGATTCTGGAGCGGGGCGGCTTTCTGCCGCAGGAGGATGAAAACTGGAATGCTACTGAAGTATTTAAGAAAGAGCGTTACCACACCCATGAGCAGTGGTACGACATTTCTGGAGAACCGTTTCGTCCCCAGACTAACTACTGGGTAGGGGGTAATACAAAAGTATACGGTGCGGCTCTGTTGAGAATGCGGGAGAGAGACTTTGAGGAAGTAAAACATCAGGAAGGAATCTCTCCAGAGTGGCCTCTAAAGTACAAAGATTTTGAACCTTACTATACCGAAGCTGAGAAGCTCTACGACGTTCACGGTAAACAGGGTGATGATCCGACTGATCCGCCTCGTAGTGAAGAATTTCCCTATCCTGCGGTCAGCCATGAGGCGCGGATGCAGGAAGTCTGTGATGCCATTTCTGGCAGAGGGTTACACCCGTCGCATTTGCCTCTGGGTCTGAAGCTCACTGAAGGAAAAGATAGCACCTGCATTCGGTGTAACACCTGCGACGGCTTTCCCTGCAAGCTCCACGCTAAAGCGGATGCTGAAGTGGATGCGATCGCCCCAGCGCTCAAGCATCCCAATGTCACTCTGAAGACAGAAGCCAAGGTTTTGTGTCTGCACACTAGCCCGTCAGGACGCGAGGTTAAGGCGGTTGAAGCAGAGATTGGCGGACAGTCCTACCTGTTTTTTGGTCATATCGTGGTGCTATCCTGTGGGGCGGTTAACTCGGCGGCATTATTGCTGCGATCGGTTAACGATCAGCATCCTGCCGGACTCGCTAATAGCTCTGACCAGGTGGGGCGCAACTTCATGAAGCATACCATTACGGCCATGGTGCAGCTTAGCCCCACGCCGAATTCTGCTGTGTTTCAAAAAACTATTGCTGTCAACGACTTTTATTGGGGAGAGCCAGAATTTCCCTATCCAATGGGGCACATTCAAAATACTGGAAACGTGCTTCAGGAGATGATTCCGGCTGAAGCACCGCCGCTGATCTCTCTCCTATCTCGCCTAATTCCCGGATTTGGTCTGCGGCAGTTGGCAACCCATTCGATCGGCTGGTGGCTTCAGTCTGAGGATTTGCCCCATGCTAACAACCGAGTGCGCGTGACTGGAGCCAAGCTGCATTTGGACTATGTATCCAACAATGAGGAGGCACATGATCGCCTCATTTACCGCTGGACTGAAGTGCTGAAGGCAGTCGATCAAGCCGCAGAACATTCTGTCCTGCGTCGCGGCATTTATCCCCGTAGCGATACTCCCATTCAGGTCGTGGCAAACCAGTGTGGCACCTGTCGTTTTGGCGAAGATCCGACAACTTCTGTGCTAGATCTAAATTGCCGTACCCATGATGTGGACAATCTCTATGTCGTAGATGGCAGCTTTTTCCCTGCTAATGCGGCAGTTAGTCCTGCTTTGACCATTATGGCGAATGCTTTACGGGTTGGCGATCATTTAGCTGAGCGACTTAAATAGATGACGGTTACGAACGAGGCAGCATGAAATTTAAGGTATTCAATTCTCGCGTCGATCGATATATTCACATTCTGGCGATCGGGTTGATGGCAATTGCGATCGCCCTCTCATCAGTTGCAGCAAATGCAGAAGCGGCAGAGAGTCTGGACATCACGGTATATCGTGACCCAGACTGTAGCTGCTGCGGGGGCTGGATTGACTATCTGACGACTCAAGGATTCAGTCCTACGATCGTCATGACTGCTGACATGGAAACCCTGAAACAGCAGCAGGGCGTACCTAACGACTTAACCTCATGCCACACGGCGGTCATTGATGACTATGTGATTGAAGGTCATGTCCCAGCTGAGGATATTAAACGTCTATTGGTAGAACATCCCCAGATTAAAGGTATTGCAGTACCCGGTATGCCGATCGGTACACCGGGAATGGAATCTGGCGAGATCCATGATGCCTTCAGCGTCATTTCATTCGACCAACAGGGAAATACCCAAGTTTTTAATCAGTATTGAGCGTATAGCAACCGCCACGGTGATTAGAATAGGGACATTTAGGGTGGGGCTTCGCGCCTCACCCTAAATGTCCTAAGCAAACTGGCGACAGCTACATAAAGATATTAATCTAGACGCTGTTTGCGAATGCTCAGCTTACGGCTGGGTTTACCAAAGAACATTTTCCCTGAAAGGCTCTGAAGATAGACTGAGCCGATCGTAATTAGAAAGAGAAGGTAGGCGATCGCCTGCACCTGATAAAGCTGATGGGTGTAGCCGAACAGCGCACTCAGCAGCAATCCTGGAAACTTATCTTCTGGTAGAACTTTGGATAAATCCCAGACGATAGGCCCTAGGACGCAAGAGTGAACTCTGGTGAAATGCTCGTAATAGAAACACAGCGATTCCGAGGCACGGTTTTGACCTGCCAAAGTTTGCATCACGTTATCAAAGTGCCCTAATGCTGTCACCACTAATCCAGCAACAATCAGCAGTAGCAGGATACCCATGACTTTAAAAAACTGTCGCAGATTAAGCTTTATACCCCACTTAAACAGCAGTACCCCCACCGATGCTGAAACCAGCAAGCCAGCTAGCGCCCCCATTGCGGGAAAAAGCCCTTGCTGAAACTTGGCCGCTACAAAGACAACTGTTTCAAAGCCTTCTCGCAGGACTGCGAAAAAGATTAGGCTAAACACGCCCCAGCCTGCCCCGGTATCGCGCTTCAAGGCTGCTGATAGTTCTCCTTCAACCAAGCCCTTCATCGATCGCGACTGTTGCGTCATCCAAATCAGCATCCAGCTGAGGAGAGCGATCGCCACAACGCTAAAAATGCCTTCCATCAAAAATTCAGCCGCCGGACTCAAAGCGCCCAACGACTGAAGAATCCAGCTAAACAGCACTCCGACTAAAACACTTGCTGCAATTCCGCCGAGCACGCCTAGATAAACCCAGCCATTGAGTTGCGATCGATTGGCTTTTCGCAGACAGGCAAGCACAATGCCGACCACCAGAGCCGCCTCGACTCCTTCGCGTAATGTGATCACAAAGGTGGGTAAAACAGAGCTAAAGTCCATTAATTTTTTGCTTTGGGTAAATGGAAGGCGTGTTTCAGAAAAGTTCAGTCGATCAACAATCAAAGCTTTGACTGAAAATACTTGGGTCGATCCCCCTAAATCCCCGCGCTATCGCGCCGCTGCGCTAGAAAAAAGGGGGACTTTGAATTCTGAAGCCCCCTTTTCAAGCGGGTTGGGGGATCAAGCTGCCGTCTTCTTCAACGAAGCAACTGCTTGTTCAATGGCTTTGACCTGATTGGCAACCTCGTCAGCAGAGACAACTGGTGCTGTGGGTGGCACTGGCTGAGTCCAAGCTTTGGCTAAGTTATCGAGCTTCGATCGCAGGTCTTTGGCAAGCGGGGCATCTTGCTGAGTTAGCTTGGCTTCAATGCTCTTGAACATCGTGTCCTTCACATAGTTCACAAAGCCCATAGAATCTTGGTACTCGATCGCGGCAGTGATTTTGCCCCCGCTAATGGATGCTATGTACTCTGCCGCAGCGGTATCCAGCATCTCGGTCATGGCTTGCAGCACAAACTCAGGCGATTGCATCTGGGTGGCAGGGAGAACGGCGATCGCTTTATCGATTCCGCTCATTGCCGAACTGAATTCCGTTGCAACTTTTGGATCGTTAGGCTTGGACTTGACCAAATCCTGGACGGCTGTCAAAGAAGCGCTAAACTCTGGGACTTTACGTTCTGGGAGCTGCTCCTGAATGTCCACATAGATTTCTTCTACAGGGTGTCCCAAGTGCGGCTCTGCCTGATCGGGTAAGTTCAGCTTCAAGAGCTGATCTGCAATCAGCATATGTCCTTTCATTAATCCCAGCTTAGTCAAATAATCAACATCTTTGGCTTCCCCAGTCAGCACGATGTCTTCTACCGTGACTTGATCTTTAATCTGATCAAACTGATCTTGTTTAAGTACGCCTTTGCTAACCAAGTCGTCAATGCTGCCGTAGGGACGACTCGCCTGAATCTGATTCGATAACGCCGGAATGCCCAGCTGTGCTTCCAGCTTATCTAGTTCTGACAGGATAGAAGTATTGATATTGATTTTGCGATCGCCTGTAGCGCTTGTCATAGCGCTAGTTGCCGCAGGGCTGGCAGAGGGTGCATTAGAAGATGAAGGCGCTTGGGTGCAGTTGTTTAGACCAATCACCAGGCAAGTCATGGCGACTGCCATCAGCAAAGGTCTAAGGATTGAGCGAAGGGTAAACATATTTAAAATCCTGGCTAATGGCTCCTCACAAAAGCTCACAAGGTATAGACCCTTGCGGAGGAGTGTGACGAGCCGTCATAGTTGCTTAAGGCTTAATCTTCACTCCACATAGGAATTACTGTCAACTACTTAATCAAAATATTTTCATCAGTCTGGTAAGGAAACTCAACCGAAAGAAAATCTACATCCAATATTCAGCTAAGCATTAGAACGTGGAATGACGTCGAAAACTCCCATACAGCCTGCTTCAGCGATCGCATCTTGATGCGGGTGAAACATATACTTTCCAGGAAACGGGTAGGCAAATTCCAGAATGTGCCGCTCAGCGGTGCCCATGGTTACAACGTCAGTCTCCATTGTGGGAGCAAGGGTCATGCCTGTGGGAAATAGTTTGAAGAAGTTGGCGTGCAAATGGAAGGTGGCAACCGGGTCGAACTCTATCAGATTCAGCACATACAGGCGAACGAGCTGATTTTGATAGATGGGAATAGGATGCTGCATATAGTAATCAGGCAGTCCGTTGAAGGCATACAGCTCGTTTTCGTTCTTTTCATTTACGTCATAGCCCTGCATCACCAGCACGATTTCGTCAGCCGGAGGTCTACCTTCCTTGGGATCAATGATGAACATGCCATGTAGCCCTTTGCTGATGTGACGAGTCACTGGGGCAATGTGGCAGTGGTAAAGATGCAGACCATAAGGAACCGCATCGAACTCGTAAATGAATGCCGTGTCGTTGCGCACAGGTTTGATACCGTCAACTTCAGAGGGATGAATGCCGTGAAAATGCATCGTGTGGGCATGTCCGCCTTTGTTGAGGAAAACCACCCGAATGCGATCGCCTTCTCTGGCTCTCAGCGTCGGCCCTGGCACTCGTCCGTTGTAGTTCCACGTAACGTAGGAGATAGCTTGATTAAGCTGCAATATGGTGTTTTGAGCCGTGATTTGAAATTCTCGGATGGTGCGCCCATTTTCTTGTTTTAAAGTGCCGTAATCAAATTCTCGGCAGACCTTCATCGGATTGATGCCGTTGCCATAGGTAGGCGTGCCCTCTGGAATAGGCGGAATTTGCACGGCAGCATTTCCAGAGGCTTGCCTAAGCTGTTGCACCGCTAACGTTGCGCCAGCCACGCCCACCCCCGCTAAACCCAGCTTGAGCAACTGCCGTCGATTGAGAGGCTTAATGAATTTATTCGACTCGATCGGCATACTTATTGAGAAAGATTTTAATCCTACCCCTAAAACCTATCACTGGTTTATTGAAAATAGATAGCAGCAGGAAGCTCTTAATGATTTTAATTAATTCAGTTCAACAGAGGGGAGTTCAACAGGACGGGCTGTATACCAAATCGTAACTGCTGCTGACGTGCCATCCAGACTTTGCCGCTGAAGGGTCGGATCAGAGGAGACGTCAGCATCAACGTCTGTCGCAGGAGGGGCGATCGACAAATCTGAGTCGCATGAGCTTGTTCTTGGCGTTGCAGCTCTTGACAGCGAAGGATTTCCGGCTGACGTTCTGATTGAATGTTCGGTAGGATAGCGTCGATCGCTTCTAAACTCACTTCAGTTGCAGTTTGCAAAACGGGCAGCAAATGATTCACCGCTACAATCACGTCCCGCAAAGCCACATTAATGCCCTGAGCGCGAATCGGTGCCATGGGATGTGCCGCATCGCCCAACAGCAAAACGCCGGGTTGGTGCCACTGCGGACATTGTGCCAGCATGACGTTGAGTAAGACAGGCGGATCTAACGTATCGGCATTAGCGCGAATGTGGTGAGCGAAAGCAGGAGGCGCAATTTTGGCAATCCGATCTGCCCAGTCGATCGCCTTCCAGTCTTGTCGCTGCTCTTGGGGAAGGGCTGATTCTTTAGAAACCCGTTCGCGCGGCGGCTGTTCGTGAGATAAAACATACGCCATTTTGAGGCTATTATCCCAGGCGGTGTATGCCCCAAAGCTCTCAGCATCCCGAATGAATCCATAGAAGGTATGGCGATCGCTTTCCGGTAAAGGAGCCGCCATGCGTAGCCAGAGCACATCTGCATCATAGTCCAGCTTTTCCAGGGGCAAGTTTGCCAATCGCCGCACTGCGGATTTGCGACCATCTGCACCAATTACCAAATCGGCAGGGATGGCAACCTCTTGTCCTGCCTGCCGCACCACCACGCCAGAGACTCGCGCATCGGAGCGATCGCCCTCATGGCTCAAACCTTGGACAGTGCCCTGAATGAAGTGAAAGCAGGGGAAAGCCTGCGCCCGTTTTAGCAAAGCTTCCAGAAACAACGGCTGGGAAATGAGGGTGGGGCGATAAACTCCCAAATCCTCTGGCTCATTTGCCTGGAGGAAGGGGCGATCGTTGACGACAAACTTCCAGGTGTGAATCTGCTGCGTGGGCAGCGTTTGCAGCAGCTCTAGCAAGCCCATTTGCTCTAGCGCCTGAATACCTCCCGGCATCAATCCTTCACCGCGAAAGACGCGATCGAATCTAGTTGCTGCCTCAATCAGCGTGACTTCAATGCCGTGCCGTGCCAGTAAGTAAGCCAGCGTTAGCCCTGTGCCTCCTGCTCCAGCGATTACAATATGCACCATTTTGTAGAGTCTCTCGCGAGTTTGCCTATCGGCTGATCGCCAAAGCTCCAGTCTTGCGCCAGATCAGAAATCCATGCAGGGTTGCCAGCGCGATCGTCCAAACGGTCTCTTTGAACAGCAGTAGACCCAGGGTGGTGAGGGTGAAAACATGGGTTCCGGTGAGCAGGAAGCCGCAAAACATGACTAAGCCTTCAAACAGCAGAAAGCCAGTGCCAAGGGCGATCGCCACCCAGGCTATATGTCCTGAAAGACCTTGGCGGCTGAAGCTAGGGCGCAGGGTCGCAATCAGCGCCACAAACAGCGTCCCGAAGCCCATCACCAATCCCCAAATCAGAGATTCTGAGGTGTAGGGATAGTCGCGCAAAACATAGCCATAGAGCTGACTCGCCAGCCAGACCGTCATGGCTGACAGTAGGGCGAGTTTGGGTCTGAGGGTGGCTCCCGCGATCGCGGCAAAGGCAACGAGAGGCGGGTGAGCGTAGGTAACGCTGCTGGCGCTACCCATCACGGTGAGCATCAGAAACCAAAAGCGACTTTGAGCCAGATTTTGCCAAGGGGCTTGCCAATGATCAGATTCGGTAAGCGGGATAGGGGTAGAAGGTTTCATGGTTGCAGGAGGGTAAAAGCCAAGATTGCTGTAGCTCTATCCTATCCTGTGTTCCCTGTTCCCATCCTGAGTTCAGGAGAAGGCGATCGCTTGTCTAAGGTAATCACTAAGCTACCGATGAAACTGGATCTGCGGTAGTCTGCGCTTCTCGGCGTTTGGGGCGTTTGCGATCGCTGCGGCGTGTGCCCCCTGCCATCTGATATTCATCGCTGTTTTTGCCATACTGATAGGCAACCGCGATCAGCATTCGCTCTGTCCATTCGCCAATCATCTTTTCGGCATCGATCGCAGCCGTGTAGGACTGATCGACAACAGATAGTGCGGTGTTGTAATTCTCTAATTTCTGACGGGCATCTTCAATCATCTGGCTGTAAGCCTTCACCGTTAGCCCGTTACCTAGATCGAGTGCAGTGTTAATAGACTTCAGTGCCGCTAAACGGGTCTGAGCTTTTTCGAGGGTGACAGAATTGTACTTCTTTTTGCGAGACATCGATCGGTTTCCTGAGAGTATAATTGGTTTGCTTTAAGGTAATTAAACCGTCCTCTGGGCAGTAACCGTGATCTCCATGAGATTGAAACCAATTTTGAGAAAAGGGGCGATCGATTCAGTATTTGTTCTGAGCGTTTTGGGGTAGGAGTAGGGATATAAAATGGAGCTTTTTGGGGAGCGGGGAAGTCTCTAAGATCCCCCTAAATTCTCCTTTTTAAGGGGGGCTTTGAAATCGGGTTCCCCCGTTTTTCAAGGGGGGCTAAGGGGGATCAACAGATGTCAACCCTCACAGCTAGAAGCTCTCTAAACTTTCTTACAGCTGATCTAAATTTGCCTTTCCTTAACTCAAAAGATCAGAACTCAAAATCAATTCATGCTGAAGGATAATTAGATTTTGCTTGAGCGAAACCAAGCGATCGCCTCACGAAATCAAGCGATCGCGATCGCTAATCTCTGTTGGGGTTCTCACAATTTAGTTTAGAAAATCGCTTTGTTGATCGTCTAAACTGCAAAATTCTCATACAACAAGCCAGCTCGATCGGGATAGTTGGCTAACTCAGTCTGGACTCGCTGAATTTGCGCTTTAAGCTGCTGCATTTTTGTCAATTCTGCCAACAGATCCGCAGTCAAAGCCCTAACTTCTACCGAGCTAATCTTCCGCATCGATGCTTTTCCCGGTTTTAAGGACTTTTTGCAAAAAGTGCGAATCTAGAGATTCTATAGGCTTAAGATCAACCCATTGATGGCTTATCCGGTTGGCTGCTGCCATTGCCGCAAAGAAATCTTCGGGTGAAATGCCTTTAACCGCCAGATCAATATCTGATTCAGCATCAAACCGATCGCCTTGCACCAAAGAACCAAAGACAATGATCTGGGTTGCACCAAACTCAAACCTGAGCAATTGAGCAATTTGCTGAAGATCTGCCCACGCCTGTTTTGCCAGCGCTTCAGATTCAACCGCTTGCTGAGCCTGACGATCGCGCCAGTAGTCAATGTATTTTTGCTCCACCATAAATCGATCGAATGGGTAATTGGATGCCTAGGGCAAGCGTTTCCTCAAGCTTATCCGATCGGCGCGATCGCCCTGCGGGTTCTCTAATCTAAAAGATCAGAACTCAAAATTAACAAAGCCTAACTCAAACTCAATTTGTGCTGAAGGGAAATCAGATTTTGCTTAGGGGGAAGAGGGCGATCGCCTTACGGAATTAAGCAATCGTGACAGCAAATTAATATTGCAGTTCTCAAAATCAATTTCAGAGAGTCGCTCTTCTATTCATTACTGCTAACTAAAGCGTCTCCTATCTGCGTACAAGCTCAAGGGAAACTCCCTGGTTTTCTAAACGGTGGCGTTCTTCATCTGCTTCTAACTTCAGGAGTTCTTGGTGACTTTCACAGTAGTGAATCACCTCTTCAATGGCAGAGATCGGCAAGTCCCAATTTTCTGCGGCTTGCTCTAGAGACATATGATTTGTCATCATGTCTTGCCACACAACAGATGCCAGCAGAGTGCGACCTTTGATGTAAAGTTGTCGCCGCCATGCGTGAGGACGGGCAACCAAGTATTGCCAATCCTGATCGGATGCTGAGGTTTGCAGCGATCGAATAATGGCGCTGACCAGGGTGAGGCGATCGACCGGAGATAACCTGGAAGCTTGCTCTATGAGTTCTTGCAAGGACATAGGACAACTTTTTCTAGGGTTGCTGACCTAGCTTACCTCAAGACTTCCGAGGTTTTGAAAACCTCGGAAGTCTTGTTAAAGGGGATGAACCGGACGGGTCTTCGGCGAACCTACCAAACCATCCGGTTCTGTTTTATTTTCGGAAAGGGTTGCCCCCATCACAGGAACAGACTGGACTCCTGAGTGTACGCCCAATCGAATCCCTTCGACCAGTTCTAACAAGGTAGGAGTACTCACGCTAGAACGCAAACCACCCGAAAACCGAGATTGTTGTTCCGATTGCCAGGATCGTTGTAGTTGCGAAAAGCAGACCGACAGTTCACAGGATTGTTGTTCCACGAACCGCCGCGCATCAGCTACGGGATCTGCCCCAGTTCAGCCTGCCTGTACAAACAAGCATCTGAACACTCAGGTTATACCATAAAACTTCTCCTGCTTGTCCCAGAGGATGCTGGAAACGTATCAAATGTTCTGCATTCGCCCCCCAACCCCCCAATTCTGGGGGACTTCCGAACTCAATCGCCCCCCAACCCCCAATTCTGGGGGACGTTCGCTCCGATTCTGTTTCAAAGTCCCCCAGAATTGGGGGATTTAGGGGGCGGTTCGGGTAACGATTTATACTTTTCAGATATCCTCCTACACTTCGATTCAGCAATGCCTAATCTTGCTTCTTCGCATCCTTTGCAGTGATAAATCCATGCTCATTCTGAAAAAAATTTGATCGCGCTAACGCGCGAAAGAGAGTAAAGGAAATAGTGTAGAGGGCAAAAGAGGAAAAGGGTAAAGGGCAAAGAAGTCCTCACGCTAGAACGCAAACCACCCGAAAACCGAGATCGAGGTCCCGAACGCCAGGATCGTAGTAGTAGCGAAAAGCAGACCGACAGACCACAGGATTGTCGCCCCACGAACCGCCGCGCATCAGCCTTTTAGCATCTTTATTATCCGTTAGCCAAGCACTTCCATCGATCGGCGCTCCTTCATAATTTTTATGCCAATGATCGGCGCACCATTCCCGAACATTGCCGTGCATATCATAAAGCCCGAAGACATTTGCCACATTAAAACTACCCACTGGTGTTGTTTGTTTCCGATACTCACCTTTGACACCTGAGCCATAGGTAAAGTTGCCGTCGTAGTTTGCTAAATCAGTGGCGATCGTCTCACCAAAGTGAAACGGAGTCGTAGTTCCGGCACGGCAAGCATATTCCCATTCGGCTTCGCTGGGCAGACGGTAGGTGTGCTTGGTCTTACGAGTGAGGCGATCGCAAAACTCCATCACATCCCACCAAGAGACAGTTTCAACCGGGCGATCGTTTCCCTCAAAATAAGAAGGCTCAGGATTTAGATCAAGATTGACTTTTGGGAAAGCCGCAACAGCTTCCCACTGTGCTTGAGTGACTGGATATTTACCCAAGAAGAAGGGAGCGATCGTCACTTGATGCACAGGCTGTTCATCACCATATTCAGTTGAACCCATTTGGAAAGAGCCAGCAGGGATAGCAACCAAATCTAGAGAGACATCATTACCCAAGTTTTCTCTATGAAGTTTGTTCTCCCTTGTCTTTCTGGTTCCTGACTGCTGTTGCCCCTCTCGTTCAATATCCTCCACATCTGCATCAGTCAACTTTAAGACAATTTCTCGCCAGACCTTCAAACTGTCGCGGCTCTCCTCTAAAGTTTCTTCTTCTAGGTGTTCACGAAATGCCTGTCTGTAGCTTTTGAGATTCTCTAGGCGTTGTCTAATAGGCTGTAAAAGGCTGTTTACCGTTGTTTCAGCAACATTCGTCGAAAGTTCGCTTTTGCTTAACTGATTAATCTGAATTCGATCTTGTTCTAGTGCTGCTTTGATGTAGCGATCGAATTCTCCAGTCTTGGCAAACCCCCGATCTATATAAGATCTCACCTTCTTGCGATACGCCTGGGCTGGATCGGCGATCGGCACTTTAATCAGAGGCGCATCAAAGAATCCATCTTCTTTAATAAAGATGTTCTAAGGAGTCATCTCTTTTCTTTCGGCTAGAAGTTTTGCCCTCACATAGCTATGCAATTCTTTAATCGAAAGGTATCCATTGAAATCTCGATCGGCTTCTCCGCTCTCAACGCCTTGAACAAAGTAGCGCGTGTAAAAAGACATCTGAGTTGGGTCGCCATAGGAAATCTCGGTGGCACTAGAGGAAGTCAGAATAATGCTGCCTTTGACGGCGGATAGCGACGTTTCCAGCACCTCTAACGAATTATCTCCTTTGGCATTGGGATCGATCGCCCCACTAAAGCAGCAATCCAAAATCATGATCTTTTTCGTGGCTTTGCACTCGGCTAACCAATCGCGCACAGTCTGAGCTGAGAGAGCCGTTGAAGTAAACAGATCGTCTTTAGCATTTTTCCGGGTGCCCTTGGCGGCAAAATGTAGCTTGCGATTCTTATCCTTTGCGCCATGACCCGAAAAGTACAGCAAAACCAGATCATCTTTTTGGCGATCGTCCCCCATCAAGAATTCTTCGATCGCTTCACTCATTTCCTGACGCGTAGGATTAATCCTGTCTTTCACATAGTCAAAAGCCCCTAGCTCAGGGTTTTCCAGAATTCTCCTCATCCCTTCCACATCCAGCTTGGCGCTGGGTAGATTGGTAAAGCCTTGATCGCTCCCTGCTATTTGGTAATCACTAACCCCGACCAAGAGCGCTACTTTTGCCATAGATTTATTTCAGGCTTACTCTATCTCAGCCAGTTTCTGAATGGCGGCGATCGTCTTATCCAAATCTTCAGGTCTGCCGACTTTGAGGCTATACTTGCTGCCATTCTTTTCCACCGTCAGCTCGATCGGCTTGCCGCTAAACCGCTCCTGCAAAACGCCCATGAGCGCCTGAATATTCTTGACGTTGACGATGGCTTTCAAGAACCCCAGCACAAATCCTGCCAGCGCGGGCTTACCTCCCTCCGGAATCTCAGACTCCCGCACCAATTCAGCATCCTCTACAATCTCCGAGATCTCATCCTTGAGGCTGCTGGTCAAAGCCTCCAACTCTTCCGGCTCAAGATCCAGGTCAACCTGACTAATATCAATCAGGATGGATAGCTCAGATGTATCTGCCATTGGATTCAAGCCTGATTAGGAAAGAGATTTACCTTTACCCAAAGTTTACTTCTTCTAAGGCTTACCCTCAAGCCTCGCATTTCCATCAGCTTTTGCATTCCTGTAGCCTTTCAACATTTTGGTATGCTAATAGTAGCTATAGAACTACTTCTGTATGTCAACACAAACTACTCTGCAAGTCCGGCTATTAGCGCGTCATTTGCTTGAATTGATCCTAACAAGCAAGCTTGCAGAGGAAGAGGCTTTGAATCCTGATGACTTCTTCAAAGAATGGATACCCAAAAAGTACGGCATCCCTTACGGACAAAAGACTGCTACCTGGGTACAGGGCGTTGATAGACCTTTGACTTACAGGCAAGCCTGTATCTGGGAAATTAAACTCTATTTTCCCGATCTTAAGGATGTCACCATTGATAAAGGTTGGGGCAAAAGCTTTGAGAAATCTCCCTTCTACATTCCCCCTTTTCTAGCGATTCTCGACAAGTGGTATCGAATTCTAGAAGTGGCAGGAAACTTAAATTCATAAGTCATAGTAGTGAAAAAACTACTTATTTTATTGCCTTCTACTCAAGGAGGCTCTATTGTTTTAGAAACTTCTCTAACAACACAATTTGGAGCAAAACCCCATGATCATCCTCTTAGATGAGCAAATCACCTTACTACTGCGGCTAATGAATGCCGTAGTTCAGGGCGAAAACTACTCAATCCGCGAATTTGAAGAAGCGATCGACTTTCTCGCCAACGCGACCGCCCTACAATGCCCATTCGAGCGGCAATTCAGCTCTCAGCTCGGCACCGCCTTAGCCAAAGAAATTGTTGCCGCTCTCACAGGTCACATTTAGTTGTGCAATGGGTAAGATCGCGCCCGAAGAGAGGCGCAAAAGGTCAAAGGCGATCGTATCTCTAAAGGCAAAGATCTCTTCAAAAGCGATCGCTTAAGAGTAATGCTGTTTGCTGTTCCCAGATCTAAACGATCAGAACTCAAAATCAATTGATGCTGAAGGGAAATCAGATTTTGCTTAAGCGAAAGTCATCGATCGCCTTACGAAATCAGATTATCCTAACCGCTAATCTGTACTGCAATTCTCAAAATCAATTTCAGAGATTCGCTTTTCTATTCAGCAATACCAACGGTGTGCTGTCTGCTAGCAATCTGCTGGCAATAGCAGCGGCTTCTGTTTGAACACCCAATATCCCAACGAGTGCAATTCTGACCATACCCATTCAGAGAATAGCGATTCTGACTGTGCCAAGGGCGATCGCCCCTTCAACTCAGCGATCGCACCCTCACCGATCGCTCTGCCAAATATTGCTTAATTTCGGCAACCGTGAGTTCACCAAAGTGCAGCAGAGAAGCCAACAGCGCTGCTTCGGCTCTGCCCTCCGTTAGCGCCGCATGAATATGCTGACAGTTGCCCGCGCCGCCTGACGCAATCACCGGAATTTGCACCTGTTCAGCGATCGTCCGAGTGAGTTCCAAGTCATAGCCCGCGTAGGTGCCATCTGCATCCATGCTGGTCACTAATAGCTCTCCTGCACCGCGCTGAGCCACCTCTTTTGCCCAAGCGATCGCGTCTAGCCCCGTATTTTCGCGTCCGCCCCGCACATAGACATCCCAGCCCGGATTTGTCGGATCAGGACGACGACGGGCATCGATCGCCACCACAATGCACTGGTTGCCGAAGCGATCGCTCGCACGGTTAATAAAGTCTGGCTCGCGCACAGCAGCAGAGTTGATGCTAATTTTATCTGCTCCAGCCCGCAGGAGCCTTTTGATGGTTTCCAGCGTATTGATTCCGCCACCGACGGTTAGCGGAATAAACACTTGCTCTGCCGTGCGGTAAACCACGTCATAGATCACATCTCGATCTTCGTGGGTGGCAGTAATGTCCAGAAACACCAGCTCATCCGCGCCCGCCTCGTTATAGATCTGCGCTAGCTCCACCGGATCTCCCGCATCCCGCAGATTGACAAAATTAACGCCCTTTACCACCCGTCCTGCTTTGACATCTAAACAGGGCAGAATTCGCTTGGCTAACATAGGTTCTTAAAACTCCGCCGCTAATTGCCCGCCTGACACCGTCAAATTTCCTGAATTTAAGCTTTCAGAATAGCTTAATCGATTGCAACACAGCCGCAATACACTGATAAACTAATTCATGATTAGTCGATCCTGGAGTGGTGATGGAAATAGGTCAAAGAGTACGGGTTCAGCGTTTGCGCGATCGCTCCAGCAAGGAAGTCGTTGCCCATCTGGGAAAAATTGGTCGGGTGCAAGGCTACAAAGTCACCGACGGTCAGGGCGTTGGCGTAGTAGTCAAGTTTGACGATAATTTCACCACCTGGTTTTTTGAAGACGAGATCGAACCAATGGGCTAGGGCCGCAAAAATATCTCAGGCTATGATTGCTAGGTTGACCGGGGTAGGAAATTAGAGCATGGCGCTAGTGTTAACGTTTTTGGGCAAGGGCGGCATTGGTCGCACTACGATGGCGATCGCGGCTGCTAGACAGTTGGCAGCTCAAGGCAAGCGAGTTCTCTTGCTGGGACAAGACTCAAGCCCTGCCTGGAGTCTACAGGTTGGTATTTCGCAAGGTTTAGAGCCACGTTTGGAGCCGCAAGCCCTGGCACCCAACTTGCAGGTAATGCAGCTACAGACAGCTGCGTTGCTGGAGAAAGTTTGGGAAGAACTTAAAAAGCAGGAAGCGCAGTATCTCCGAACTCCTTTTTTCAAGGCGGTCTACGGGCAAGAGTTGGGTCTTTTACCGGGTATGGATCATTCTCTAGCGCTCAACGCCATCCGTGAGTACGATGCCAGCAGCCAATATGATGTCATCATCTATGACGGCGACGGCAATCAGTCCACGCTACGGATGCTAGGGGCACCAGAGATTTTTAGCTGGTATATGCGTCGGTTCCGCCAGGTGTTTGCTGAATCAGATTTGGGAAAAACTCTTTCCCCCTTCCTGCAACCGATCGCTGCTTCTGTGCTCAACGTGAGCTGGACAGGAGGTGACGTGTTTAACCAACCCGCAGCTAACCAAGCAACAAACTTGCTCGATCAGGGTAGAGCTGCTATCGCCAATCCCAGCCGAGTGGCAGCCTACCTAGTGACGAGTGCCAAGCCAGAGGCGATCGCCACCGCCAAATATCTTTGGGGCAGTGCCCAACAGGTCGGTCTAACCGTAGGAGGGGTGTTGGTTAACTCAGTGGCAGTTAACTCAGTGGCAGGAGAGCCGAGTGGGGCGATCGGGACTGAATTTGAACCGCTCAAAATTAGCTTGGTTCCAGGAAAAATTGCTGAAGACTGGCAGCCGCTAATGCAGTCTCTACCGGACTTCAGCCAAGCATCTCAAGCCCCTCAACCTATCCGGATTGACGTTGCAGAACGCAAGGTTTATCTCTTCTTACCGGGATTTGACAAAAAGCAGGTGAAGTTAACTCAGTACGGACCTGAGGTGACGGTAGAGGCTGGCGATCAGCGACGCAACATTTTCCTACCTCCAGAGCTGAGGGGTAGACAAGTGACAGGAGCCAAGTTTCACGAAGGTTATTTGATTGTTTCGCTCTAGCAGATTCAGCTGCGCAAATTGCCCTAAAGACTCTGTAAAGATCCCTCTATACGAACGCAATCTCTCCGTGTCATCAGTAAAATAAGTCATGCGGCTTCTGTGTATTTACATAGGAGCTAATCTGAAACATCTGGCGTAAGATTGCTCAAAAATCTGCACCAGAGAACTCATCCTTTTTCTAGGGTCTATGATATGCTCCGAGCGTGTGATGTGATGGAGTATTAAGTTCAGTATGGGGTTATCTTCTGCACCTTTAAATTCTGCCTCTTCAAGCAAGCCCTCGGTGCCTTTAGAACATTTAGGACATCATGACTGGGGCACTGTGAAGTTGCCTCAGACCCGCCTGTTTGGTACAGATGGCATTCGAGGTAAGGTTGGAGATCTATTGACTGCTCCTCTTGCGATGCAAGTTGGCTTTTGGGCAGGACAGATTCTTCAGTCGGGTCAGAACGCCACGACTTATCCTAATCTGGGTAGGGGCATCGTTGTCATTGGGCAAGACTCACGAAACTCTAGCGATATGCTGGCAATGGCGCTGGCTGCGGGGTTGACTGCCGCTGGACTAGAAGTCTGGAACATTGGGTTGTGTCCGACCCCGACTGTTGCTTACCTGGCTCATACGACAGAGGCGATCGGCGGCGTGATGATCTCTGCCAGCCACAATCCTCCAGAGGATAACGGCATCAAGTTTTTTGGCGCAAATGGCACCAAGCTATCCACAGCTCTACAGAGTCGCATTGAGTCCGCTCTGAGGGGAGAAGCTGATTTTGCCCCCACGCTGCAATGGGGTCACAACCACCACCGCCCTGAGCTAGTTAGCCATTATCTAGAGGCCGTACAGCGTCCTCTGTTGCCTGTTAGTCTTGAGGGCGTCAAGATTGTCCTAGATTTAGCTTGGGGAGCGGCAGTTCACGTGGCTCCCATCGCTTTCACCCAGATGGGCGCAGAGGTAATTTGCTTACATAACCGAGCAGACGGCGATCGCATTAACGTCAACTGCGGCTCGACGCATCTGGAGCCTCTCAGAGCGGCTGTGCTCAATCACAGAGCCGACTTGGGCTTTGCGTTTGATGGTGATGCCGATCGGGTGATGGCGATCGACGCTCAGGGGCGGGTTGTGGATGGCGACTATATTTTGTATCTCTGGGGACAGGCTCTACGCCAAGCGAATCAGCTCCCCGATAGCCTGATTGTTTCTACCGTTATGGCAAACCTTGGCTTCGAGCGGGCTTGGCAGCAGCAGGGGGGCAGCCTGATTCGTACCGATGTCGGCGATCAGCATGTCCATGCCGAAATGGTGAAGCGTGGAGCTAAGCTGGGAGGCGAACAGTCGGGGCATATTCTCTGTCCACACTACGGCGTATCAGGGGATGGCTTGCTGACTGCGCTGCACATTGCGGCATTAGTAAAACAGGCAGACACCTCTCTAGCTGAACTGGTGAGCCACAGCTTCCAGACCTATCCGCAAATTCTGCGCAACATTCGGGTGGAAGACCGCGATCGCCGTCTCAACTGGCAAGAAAGCGATCTGTTACAGCAGGCGATTGCGCAAGCCGAAGCCGCCATGGGCGAACAGGGCAGGATCTTGGTGCGAGCATCGGGGACTGAGCCTGTAATCCGCGTCATGGTGGAAGCTGCTAGCGCTGAGCTAACTCAACACTGGACGGATAGTTTAGTGCTGGCGGTTGAACAGTACGCTGGGTAATTTGTAGCATTCAGCGGCATTCAATTTAGGGTTTGCAACTGGAGTAACGCAAGCCCTGATCCGTTAAAATAGCTTTCCAGGCTAAACTTTTTTGCCGAACTAAAACCTTGTGAATCAGCTCAACAACACCCTGACACTGTTTTTCAGCTTGCTGGTGGAAGCATTCCCTTTTTTAATTTTGGGCGTACTGTTTTCCAGTGCCTTGCTGTTATTTGTCGATGAGCGGCGGCTGATTGCTGCCGTACCGCGCAACCCGCTGCTGGCGGCGCTGATGGGTAGCCTAATCGGCTGTTTGTTTCCCGTATGCGAGTGCGGTAATGTGCCTGTTGCTCGACGGCTGATTGTCCAGGGTGCGCCTTCTGCTATGGCGATCGGTTTTCTGCTGGCGGCTCCGACGGTGAATCCGATCGTCTTTTGGGCAACCTGGACAGCTTTTCGAGATCAGCCAGAAATCGTGTTTCTGCGGGTAGGTCTAACGCTGCTCATTACCACCATTATTGGCTGGGTGTTCAGCACCCAAAAGGATATCCGTCCATTGCTGCAACCTGCCGTGGCTAGGGCTGTCCGTCCAGGGGAGAAGGGCGATCGCGTTTCATTTCAAAATTCTGGGGCTGGAAAACCGACTCTGCTCCAGTCGGGCACATTTATTTTGGGAGAAGTCGGGCAGCCTTTGCGACTTGATGCCTTCTCTGGAACAGCCTCTATGAGTTCGGCGCGACCCCTACCCGAAAAATTGCGGCTCATGTTAGACAACGTGGTGCAAGAGCTACGCGAATTGGGCGGCGTACTGGTGATTGGGACTGCCATTGCGGCGATCGTTCAGACGACTTTCCCGCGCGAGATGATTTTGAGCCTGGGGCAAAGTCCAGTCACATCCGTTGTGGCAATGATGATCTTGGCTTGCGTGGTGTCCATCTGCTCGACGGTAGATGCCTTTTTTGCCCTCTCGTTCGCCAGTAGCTTCACGAGCGGTGCCTTGCTGGCGTTTCTGGTGTTTGGCCCCATGTTTGACCTGAAGAACATTGCGCTTCTGGCCTCTGTTTTTCGTCCTAAGCCGATCATCTATCTTTTTGCTTTGGCGGCTTTACTCACTTTTCTGTTCACGTTGCTAATCAATATCTATTTCAGTTAGGCTCCCTTACCGGATCTTTATGGCTACTGCAACCCAACGTCGTCCCCGAAATTCCATGCGACTCCAGCCGCTTCTAGACATTGCGGCTCTGCTGGTTTGGGGAGTTCTGCTACTGAAATTCTGGCTGACGGGCAAGATGAGAATCTTGCTGCATCCTGACTATATTTGGCTTGCCTATTCAGCAGGTTTTTTTCTGGTGGGACTGGCGATCGTCAAGCTAGTGCAGTTTGTTGTGCAGGTCACTCAGTCAAAAAACCGTGCCAAAACTCCGATTGCCCCACCCCATTTTTCTCTGTTTCCACCGGGCTGGGGTAGCGCTTTGCTGCTGGCAGTCGGGCTGTTTGGGCTGCAATTTACGCCTCAACCTTTCTCTAGCCAGGTGGCGCTCGATCGCGGCGTAACGGATACGCTTGCCCTAACTCGATCGCAACCCCAGGCATTCCGGGCGGCAAGTCTGCCCGAAACGCGATCGTTGGTGGAATGGATTCGGACGCTGAACATTTACCCAGAGCCAGATGCCTATGCGGGACAAAAGGTGAACCTCAGCGGATTTGCAATTCATCCGCCCGAAACGCCTAAGGATTATTTGGCGATCGCCCGATTCGTCATCACCTGTTGCGCCGCAGATGCCTATCCGATAGGATTGCCCGTGAAGTTGCCAGGAGGCGATCGATCCTCCTATCCTCCCGATCAGTGGTTTCAGGTAGAGGGAACCATGGCAACCGAAACGTTGAATGGCAAACGCCAGCTTGTGATTCAGGCAACGAGCCTCAAGGCAATCCCTGAACCCGCAAGCCCTTATGACTATTAAACTTCTTACAAATTGGATTGGGTGAGGCATTGTCCCACCCGGTTCAATCTGAAAATCCCATGCAAGAGAACTATTGGCGATCGATTCGCCCTGCCGCAGTTTCGCGTTTCCCGGTAGCTGGCACATGCTGAGTGGCAGCGGCAAGACCAAAAATTGGCATATTGCCATACACCGCCTCGAATTGCCCGGTTTGCACCAGATAGGTTTCGTGCCAGATTCCCACTGTGCCATCGTTACCGACAAAGCGAGAGAACTTTTGCCAGGATTGTAGATGAGGCTCAGAGGGGTTTCGGGCAAACTGCTCTAGATCTTCAAACGATCGCCAGTAAGACACCATCAATGTGGCGAGGGGAAAGAAGCGGTAAAAAGTTTCTCCCCCCAAAAATCCCTTTTCTGGATGCTGATGCAGCGTCTTCAGCATGGGCTGCATGGCTTGAGCGACAGGCATCCATTTGGAGAAGGCGGTCAGCCGATTGACTCGCATCCCAATTAAGAACACGACAAAGGGATGATTAACTTGAGCGGTGAAGCGTCCTGGAATAACGGTTGTCATAAACTACTCCGGATGATGAGGTATGGCTGTCGCCAGTTTGCTTAGGATATTTTTGGTGGGGCGCTAAGCACCCCACCAAAAATATCTCCGCCCCGCCTTGGCGGTTGCCACACATTAAATTGTGAAATAGACATCGCTCTATTAGACATTGATTCTCAGCTCTTGACGAACCTCGACTAGCGACTTGCTCCAGTTAGCTTCAAAGGGGTAAGCAAAGATAGGACGGCAAATCAGCCCCATCCAAAAGCCCTTGAGCGTTGCAGCCAGCAGCCGGGGCGCTGTCTTGAGGTCAGAGAGTACCGAAAGCGGCAGAAAGGACAACACAAACACGTTTAATAAATTCCAATACTGCACCAGACTAAATGCAGCCAAGCCATACTCTCCCACTGGAGTAGCATCAAATCCCGTGATCAGGTGATGAACATCATGGGCGATCGCGGCACGGCGGTTTACCCAGGTTTCCTGCAAGTCGTCAGTAACAAACTCCTGCGGATCAAAACCTTGACGGATCATGTGCCGAGCATAAGCACCTCCCAGCGTATTTTCAGGCAGTTGCAGCAAATCAGCCAAGTTGATGGTGAGATTGGTTTCTTGGAGAGCGATCGCCTGACGTGCCAATCGAGCATTAACCCAATTTTCCCAACGGCTGCCCCGTCCAGCCGCAATAATATGGTGGATTCCAGCTGCTGGATCGTTAAAGAAGCAGCGGTAGGCTTGGCTGAACTCTGAACCATTCAGCCTCAGCGCCACTAGAGGATTGATTCTTCGCGTCCAAGATAGGCGAGAAATGGAAGGAGTTGTGCTTATCATCAAGATTCTCCTGCAAAATTAATGATTGAATGAGAGCAGTCAGCAAATCAAATAATCAACTTAGCGATCATTCACTTTATTAAATATACAAATAGTTTATATTCAACAAAGTGAATATGTCAAGCGGAAATCTATGGCTTTAGTACATGCAATTTTGACCGTCTTAGTCGAGCAGCCCTGCAGTGGGTATGACTTGAGAAAAAAGTTTGAAGGCTCAGTCGGCTTCTTTTGGAGAGCCAGCTTTCAGCAGATTTATCGGGAGCTGACTAAGCTGGAAGAGCAGGGTTTGCTACAGGCTCAGGCGATTCATCAGGAGAGTCGCCCTGACAAAAAAATTTATTCAGTAACAGAAGCAGGTCAGCAATACTTGAGCCAATGGATTGCTCAACCTTCTGAGGTCAGTCCCTTGAAGGATGATTTGTTGGTCAAATTATTTGCCGGGTATCTAGTGCCACAGGATACAATCCTGGCAGAGCTAGAACAACATCGCCAGCAGCACTTGCAGCAGCTTGCCGTATATCAGGCGATCGAGCAGCAATACTTTCAGAATTCCGACACTTTTTCCCGAAAACAGCAATTTCACTACATAACGCTACGGCAAGGCATCCGCTATGAAACGGAGTGGCTAAACTGGTGCCAAGAGGCGATCGAGTTTTTACAGTAGCCCTAAAAATCTTCTTGTTTGCTTGCCTCATAACAACTGCCAAGGCAGTTAGGACGGGGATATTTAGGGTGGGGCGCAAAGCGCCCCACCCTAAATATCCCCGTCCTAAGCAAACAGCTATAAAGATATTTATGAGACTAAAAAAACCGCTAAAAAATGAGGGCGCGATCGATATCGCGCCCTCACAAAACTAAGCTTGAAGATATCTCAAGACTCTTACTTAATGCTGACCTTACCACCTGCGGCTTCAAGCGCTTTTTGAGCTTCTTCGGCAGGTCCCTTGGCAATGCCTTCTTTAACGGCTTTAGGGGTAGATTCCACCAAATCCTTGGCTTCTTTCAGACCCAGACCCGTCAATTCACGCACTGCCTTAAGAACTGAAATCTTCTTATCAGCAGGCACTTCTTCCAAGACAACGTCAAATTCAGTCTTCTCTTCAACTTCTTCGGCTGGAGCAGCAGCAGCAGCCATCATCATCATGCCACCTGCCGGAGCAGCAGCACTAACGCCAAAGGCTTCTTCAATTTGCTTGACCAGCTCAGAAGCTTCCAGCAAAGATAGTGTCTTTAGCTCTTCGAGAATTGAATCTGTTTTTGCAGACATAGTGAACTCCTAAAATAGATAGATTTGAATTTAAGGTTGAAAACCCTAAACATGTGAACAGTTGAAAACCTAATGCAAAGCCCTCGTTAAGCAGCGGCATCGCCGTCTTTATCGTTGTCTTTATCGACGTAGGCTTGCAGAGCGCGCGCCAAAGAGCTTGGTACTTCTTTAACACCAAGCGCCAATTTAGTGGCAACACCATTGATGGCACCCGCAATTTGCGCCATGAGTTGCTCTTTGGAAGGCAGATCGGCGATCGCCTTAACATCCGCTTCGGTCAGCAAGCGACCTTCCATCGCGCCGCCACGAATCACAGACTTTTTAGAAGCCTTCTGGAACTCTTGATAAGCCTTGAGCGCACCGCCCAGATCTTCTTGAATCAACAGAAACGCAGAAGATTCTTTGCAAATCTCAGCCATAGGCTGCCAGTTGGCATCTTCTTGAATCGCCAGCTTCATCAAGGTGTTTTTGGTGACTTTGCAGTCTCCACCCTTTGGACGCAAGCGATTTCGCAGATCGGTGATTTCAGTAACGGTTAAACCTTTATAGTCAATCACGACTGCTAGCTGAGCCTTACTCAAGCTTTCCTTGAGTTCTGCGACAATTTCTTTCTTGTCCTCTAGCGTTCTACCCATACATTCTCACCTCCTTAAAAAACTGGGAAAGTTGTCAAATCTGGAACCGCGCCTATTGCCTACAAAAAACTGCCCATTAAAAAACTCCGAGCTTTAAAGCCGGAGTTTCACAGTTCTCAACTGTCTGGCTAGCTCGCATAACGCAAGCCGCCGCTAACAGAATCAAACCTCGGCAGGGTATTAAGCACAAGGCTCCTGCTGTCTCCGGCTTGGCTATTTAGTTTGGGAAAGTTTTTAGATCAGCAAATCTCCTCTAAGCTGAAGCAGCGTCTAATTTGACATCCCGCAAAGTGCTGATGTCAATTTCGATCGAAGGACCCATCGTTGCGGCAATGTACATCGATCGCCAGTAGCGACCCTTAGCTCCAGAAGGACGATTGCGATCGATCGTGTCCTGTAGGGCTTTTAGATTAACCAGCAAATCTTCCGCAGAAAAAGTTGCCTTGCCAAACATAACATGCACAATGCCCGTTTTGTCGGCTCGGAACTCAAGCTTACCTGCCTTAAACTCTGAAATGGCTTGAGCCACATCAAAAGTTACGGTACCGCCCTTGGGAGAGGGCATCAAGCCTCGTGGACCTAGCAACCGACCCAGCTTTGCTACCTGGGGCATCATGTCAGGCGTTGCCACCAAGACATCAAACTCCATCATGCCTTTCTGAATTTCTTCAATTAGCTCTTCCGAGCCGGACAGATCTGCTCCAGCACTAGAGGCTTCGTTCACCTTCTCGCCCCGCGCAATCACGGCAACTCGAATCAGCTGCCCCGTCCCTTTAGGCAGTGCCACCGTGGTTCGAAGCTGCTGGTCGGTGTACTTAGGATCAATCCCCAGCCGAATATGCGCTTCAGCAGATTCCTCAAACTTTGCCGTTGCCGTTTCTTTCAACAAGCTCAGGGCTTCTAGCGGCTCATAGGCACGCTGCTCAACTTTCTTTTGTAGCTCTTGCAATCGACGCGATACTTTTGCCATATTCAAACTCCTGGGGTAGTGGCGAAGCTGAGCTTCTCCCCCTGATAAAGAATCTAGAACTTAAAAGCGAATGCGAACATTCGACTATCCTGCAACAGTAATGCCCATGTTTCGAGCAGTGCCTTCCACAATTCTCATTGCTGCATCAATGTCATTTGCATTGAGGTCAGGCAATTTTGTTTGGGCAATTTCCTGAAGCTGAGCTTTGGTAATCGAACCTACCTTCTTTTTGTTGGGTTCACCCGAACCCCGTTCAACCCCGGCCGCCTTACAGATTAAAACAGAGGCGGGCGGCGTTTTAAGAACAAACGTGAAGCTGCGGTCTTCAAAAACCGAGATCTCTACAGGAATCACCAGACCGACTTGATCGGACGTTCTGGCGTTGTACTCCTTGCAAAACATCATGATGTTGACCCCGTGCTGACCCAGCGCTGGACCAATCGGGGGAGCAGGGTTTGCCTTCCCTGCATTAATCGCCAACTTAATAACTGCTACAACCTTCTTTGCCATTGATCTAGCTCTGCTTCTGAACCTGATTAAATTCCAACTCGACGGGCGTGTCTCTTCCAAAAATGGAAAGTAGCGCTTTCAGCTTGCTGCGCTCTGGGCTGACTTCGATCACCTCACCCTCAAAATCCTTGAAGGGACCCGAAAGCACCATAATCTTGTCGCCTGTTGCCATGTCGATCTTGACGATCGCCTTCTGTTCCTGCGCCTGCTTAAAGATCCGCTCAACTTCAGCCATACCTAGAGGCAAAGGCTTTACATGCCCCCGACCTCTACCGTATCGCCGCTTTTGCTCAGCTCCCACGAAGTTGATGACGTTGGGCGTATTCTTGACAACCTGCCAAGTTTCGTCGTCCATCACCATCTTCACAAGCACATAGCCAGGGAACACTTTCTCAGCGCTTTCCTTCTGTTTGCCGCTCTTGCTTGGCTTGATGATCGGCGTTTGAGGGATTTCAATCTGGACAATGCGAGTCGCAACGTCCAGAGTCTCCGTCCGCTGCTCCAGATTCATCTTGACGCGGTTCTCACAGCCTGAAGCTACCTGAACCGCATACCAACGTGCACCCAGCTTTGCAGATTCCTTGCCGTCCTCTGTCGGGGCATAGCCATCCGATTCAACGTAGCTTTCCGATTCATCTGATGCGATCATCTAAACACCTGCGTAGCAGCCCAACTAAAGAAGTTATCTACAAAGTAAATTATCCCTGCGGAAAGAGTGACCATCAAAATTACGGCTAGAGACTCACTAATGAGCTGCTGTCGGCCAGGCCAAACAACTTTTCCAAGCTCTTCCCTAGTGCCTTGGAAAAAAGCGGCTACTTTGTTAGAGCTAGGTGCAGTTTCCGCCTGCTTAGGTTGTCCAGCCTTGGCTTGCCCAGTCTTGGACTCACCAACTTTGGACTCACTTGCATTCTTAGATGCTTTAGCGTCCTTCTGCCCCTTTATTTCCGCTTCGTCTTTCTTTGCCACAGTCTTTAGCCGCCTTGCCAAAAAGCTACCTGATCGATTTACCTAACTAAAATCCATCGAACTATCGAGTTATCGAACTATCAAGTTAAAGAACTGCGAGTTGGACAGGTTAGTTAAGCTAGAGTGCAACTAGCCTGAATGAGTGACCCAGCGCGCCCTGGAGGACTCGAACCCCCGACATCAGGTTTTGGAGACCTGCGTTCTACCAACTGAACTAAGGACGCACAAACTGGCACATTCTGGCTAATGCCTTTCCTAGTCTAACAGGCGAAGGTCAGAGTGAGAATGACACTCTCAACATTCTTCTAGACATCTATCCCGCAACCTAACTAATAAATTGGTAAAGTTGAGGTTTAGCAAGCAGCCATGCCTTAGAGAGGGCGATCGAATCGTTGCTTCAAGCGAGTTGCCTTGCCCACGCGATCGCGGAGGTAATACAGCTTAGCTCGACGGGCTTTTCCTCGGCGCAGCACCTGAATGCTGGCAACGCGAGGAGAGTGCAGCAGGAACACCCGCTCTACTCCAACGCCCTGGAAGATGCGTCGCACGGTAATGGTTTCATTAATGCCACCATTACGCATAGCAATAACAGTCCCCTCATAGGGCTGAACTCGCTCTTTACCGCCTTCCTGAATCCGAACCCCAACCTTAATCGTGTCACCCACATGGATGATCGGCAGATCTGATTTTAGATATTCCTGTTCAATCGAACGGATTATTTCCTGCGCCTTCATGGGATCTTTTAAAACTCACAATCGCTTATGGTAGCTCACTAGAACACAGATAGTCCACTCCAAAACAATATTTTTATGATATGCCCTCTAAATGTTTCGCACCCCTTCTTAAAAATGTCGTCCAAATATCCCCCCCAAGGGGATTGAATTCGACGGGAATACCTGAGATTGTGTCTGAGCGTGAGTTTAAATACCCTCTCTAGCTATGCTCCTGTCTAAAATAGGGCGTCTGAAGCAATATGGAGCAATATGAGTAATTTTGCAGGTTCAATTTTTAGAGGTTCGCTGCATGAGATGCTGTTTCCACAGCTAGCGCTGCATATTCCAGATGGTTTTTTAAGTTTGCCTGTAAGTTTGGTGACATGGGGGATCGCGATCGCCTTGATTGCGACAGCGCTAGATAGAGTCAAAGGCGAACGTCAAGATCAAACTGTTCCTTTGATGGGGGTCTGCGCTGCCTTTATCTTTGCCGCTCAGATGATTAATTTCCCCATTCCAGGAGGTACATCAGGTCACTTGCTAGGCGGCACCCTGGCTGGTGTGTTGTTGGGACCTTGGGCTGGCACACTCGTCATGACAGTGGTATTTATCGTCCAGGCAGCCTTGTTTCAAGATGGAGGACTGACTGTACTGGGAGCCAATGTTTTTAACATGGGACTCATTGGCACCTTCGGCGGCTACTACTTGTATAAAGTCCTGCGTTCATCGCTTGGGTTTAACAGTTGGCGAGGCATGAGCTTTGGAGTGACGATCGCTTCCTGGACAAGTGTAGTGATCGCCTCTGTCGCAACTGCAATTCAGCTTGCCCTCTCCGGCACCGTTCCGCTTGCAGTGGCTTTAACAGCAATGCTGGGTTGGCATATTTTGATTGGCATCGGTGAAGCGATCATTACGCTGATGGCGACAAGCTACGTATGGAAGGTTCGCCCAGATTTGCTGTATGACCCGCCGCAGCGATCGCCCTTGCCTCGCTCTTTGGTGCAGAGATAGAGTGGTGCAGAGATTGAATGGCACAGCGAAAAAGCATCTGGTATGTAGAAAATTAACAGTACGCTAGCAAGGAGTAAAGCTGATGACTGATCATCCTAATCAAGCGCGAAACGGCGCTTTTGTGCTGGTGGGGCTAGGTGCAGCTCTGGCGATCGCCGTGTTTTTCTCACCCTTTGCCAGTAGTGACCCCGATGGACTCGATCGAGTCTCTCAAGATCTCGGATTTGATAACCAGGCACAGACGGACACCCCGGCAAAAAAGCTGCCGTTCTATGGAATCTTTGAAGAGTACGCATTGCGAGGTGTCCCTGAAGCGGTAGCCACACCCCTCGCAGGTTTAATTGGAACATTGGCGGCATTTGGGCTGGCTTGGGGAGCCGGGAAGTTGCTGGTGAAGGGTTCATCCAATAAGGCTGTAGACCCAGATTTTCCCGATCGCCATTCTCACTAATCCTGCTCCACTCATTGGCGAAGTCATTCATGCTGCTACACATCGGGGCGTTCCAGCTTGATGTCAACAGTCAGGGCAATACTCCCTGGCATGGGCTGGCTCCTCGAACGCGAGTACTTTTCGCCCTTCTATTCGTTTTTGCAACGGCTCTCACGCCCAATGAACGTTGGGGAACCTGGCTAATCTATGCTGTAGGGTTGATGGGTTTGATTATCCTCAGTCGCGCCGCGCTGTCAGTTTTGCTGAAACGGGTTGCCGTGGAGTCGAGCTTTATCAGCGTTGTGCTGTTGGGCACTCTGTTTCGCGGCGGCGGAACAGTGCTGTGGCAGTGGGGCTGGCTCCAGATCACCAGTGTAGGGCTGGCAGTTTTGGGCAGCGTGACGACCAAAGCGCTGCTTTGTTTGCTGATGCTGAATTTGCTGGTGCTGACTACCTCAATTCCGGCATTGCTCCATGCCTTAGCAGAATTAAAGATGCCCTCCTTACTGGTTGCCATTCTTGCGTCGATGTATCGTTACATTGGCGTACTGATAGAAGAGTTTGCCACCATGCGTCGGGCGGCGGCTTCCCGCAACCTTCTAAGCACCGCTAGAGGAAAACGGTTGGTGACAGGTAACATGATTGGCTCCCTGTTTATTCGCACCTATGAGCGAGGAGAACGGGTGCATCATGCTATGCTGTCGCGCGGCTACACGGGGCTGCCTCCTACCATCGAATGCCCTCAAGGGCGATTGCAAGACCGTTGGGCGATCGTAACTTGGGTTATATTGCTGCTCTTGGGTCAGGTTGTATACTTTTTATAAGATTTATCGCCAGATTGCCCCATAGATGCATCACAACCCCATTTTCATTCGCCAGCTTAGCTATGCCTACCCTGATGGGCATGAGGCGCTGAGAAACATTCACCTCTCTATTGCCGCAACTGAAAAAGTGGCGATCGTCGGCGCAAACGGCTCTGGAAAGTCAACCTTTTTGCTTCATCTCAACGGAATTTTGCTGCCTCAGATTGGGGAGGTCGTCATTGGCGAATTGCCCGTCGTGCAAAAAAACTTAAGGGATGTGCGCAATTTTGTCGGCATTGTCTTCCAGAATCCAGATGACCAGATTTTCATGCCAACGGTTTGGGAAGACATTACATTCGGGCTGATGAATCAGGGGTTAAGCAAGTCTGATTTAACTCACCGAGCGCGGCACGCCATGTATGCCGTGGGGCTGGAGCCAGAGCTATATGCTGATCGCATTGCCGGAAATCTGTCGGGCGGTGAGAAAAAACGGGTGGCGATCGCCGGGGTCTTGGCAATGCAGCCGCAGGTGCTAGTTTTGGACGAACCCTCAGCCCAGCTCGATCCGCGATCGCGACGGCAGTTGATTAGCCTGCTGGCTAACCTGCCCCTGACTCAACTCATTGCTACTCATGATTTAGATCTGGCGCTAGAGCTGTGCAGCCGCACCATTGTCCTCAGCCACGGGCAAATTGTCTATGATGGCGAGACTTCAGCCGTGATGAATGACTCTGCCTTTTTGGAGAAACACGCTCTAGAGATGCCTTTGAGCTACCGTAAGCCCTATTGTCTGGTGGCAGATCGACCGAGCGATCGCCCCCATCCGGCAACATTAGGAGAGATTAGGTCTAGAGGTTAGGGCAGAGAACTTGAGGCTGTAATATATCCATCTCTTTTACCAACCTCTATTTCTGCACCAATAGACCTCTTGCAGATTAAAGTTTTGGGATCAGGTTTAGCGGGGGCTGCGCCCCCACTAAACCTAGTTTGCAAGAGGTCTAATCTAGATCTAATCTGATAGGTGAGAAGTTTTATGTAGAACTACTATGTTGTGGCGTTGGGCTTGGCTCGGTTTTGTGTTTGTGATGCTAATGGGATTCATGGTCGGTGGAGGAGAGGCGATCGCTGCCCTTGCCCCTAGTCAGCAGCTTCCGATCGAAGTTCAGGTGCATTTGAGCAACGCAAACGATCAGCTTGTGTTTGAGCCAAACCAAATGACTTTTGAGGCAGGCAAACGCTACAAGCTCATTTTGAGTAATCCCAGCTCTATGAAGCACTACTTCACGGCAAAGGATTTCGCCAGCGTCATCTGGAGCCAGAAAGTCGATGCAGGCAATGTTGAAATTAAGGGAGCCATTAGCGAATTGGAGCTAAGGCCGGGAACGACCGCTGAATGGGTGTTTATTCCCATGAAGCCTGGAACCTATCAGCTACGCTGTCCAATTCCCGGACATACTGAGGCGGGCATGGTGGGTGAATTAACGATCGCCAGCTAATTCCTCCTGACTAGATCCCCACACCCAGCATTAAATCCCCACACCCAGCGCTAGGATTGCGGTGAGCAAACTTATTTCTCCCAGCGTTTCAATATGTTTTTCAGTATTGTGATTCCTACTTACAATCGCCAGCCTATTCTGGAAAAGTGTCTAAAGGCACTAGAAAAGCAGGAGTTGGCAAGTCCGATCGACTACGAAATTGTAGTAGTCGATGATGGCTCTACGGACGGCACGGTAGCATGGCTTCAGGATAATCCTGCATTTCCCCATCTCCAGCTTTTCCGGCAAGATCATCAGGGCGCGGCAGCAGCTAGGAACCTGGGTGTGGAAAAAGCCAAGGGCGACCTGATTATTTTTATAGATAGCGATCTGGTGGTGACAGAGGTTTTTCTGCAAGCCCACGCCAATGCGCTGCTTGCTGGCGAGAAAGAATGGGGAAGCGATCGCCTTTTTACCTACGGCAGCGTCATTAACACCTGCAATTTTGACGATCCCACTTCAGAGCCATTCAAAATTACCGACTACTCGCGGGCATATTTTGCCACGGGCAATGTGGCGATCGCCCGTAAGTGGCTAGAGCAAGCCGGGCTGTTTGACACGGGCTTTCAGCTCTACGGCTGGGAAGATCTGGAGCTGGGCGTGCGTCTGAAAAAGCTGGGGCTAAAGCTGATCAAATGCCCTGAAGCGGTTGGCTATCATTGGCATCCGCCGTTTGCTCTGAATCAGATCGATCGCCTGATTGACCAAGAGATCCAGCGAGGTCGGATGGGAGTGCTGTTTTACCAAAAACATCCGACCTGGAACGTGCGCCTGATGATCCAGATGACCTGGCTGCACCGGATTCTGTGGGGCGTATTGTCTCTGGGAGGTCTGCTGAATGAGCGATCGCTAGCGCCCCTGCTGCAATGGCTAATTGACCAAGGCAAGCCTCAGCTGGCACTAGAAATTGCCCGCATTTTTCTCAACTGGTACAACGTCAAGGGCGTGTATGCGGCATATGCTGAGCAGCAGATTAGCTAATATCAGAGATTGCAAAGTCCTCCTAATTTTTTCTAAAAGCTGGATTTCAAAGGCGCAGAGCGCCTTTGAAATCCAGCTTTTAGGGTTTTGTGGCGCGCTCCGCGCGCCACAAAACCCTAATCGGTGATCTACTAAATACATCTTGAATATATCTGGGAAGCAATTTCTCGACTGTCCCCTGCTGCGCTAAGCTAATTAAGCAGATAGATCTGCCTCCCACTCAACATTTCGACGTTTTTCTAAACATCGCTTCACAAATGGTTGCTAGTCCTCCCCGCCCCATTCGCATTGGTTCTCGCAAAAGCCAGCTTGCCCTAGTACAAACCCATTGGGTGCAAGCACAGCTGCAAAAACATTTTGCCGATCGCACCTTTGAAGTCCATGCTATGAGCACGCAGGGCGACAAGATTCTGGACGTGGCGCTAGCCAAAATTGGCGACAAGGGTCTATTTACCAAAGAGCTAGAAACAGGAATGCTGAAGGGTGAAACAGATTTTGCCGTTCACTCTCTTAAGGATTTGCCCACCCACCTGCCTGAAGGACTGATGCTGGGCTGTGTGACCGAGCGAGAAGATCCGGCGGATGCCTTAGTAGTCCATGCCAAACATCAGGACAAGCAGCTTGAAACACTGCCAGAGGGAGCCGTGATTGGCACCTCCTCTCTACGGCGACTGGCGCAGCTTCGGCACCATTTTCCCCATTTCAGCTTCAAAGATATTCGCGGCAATTTGAACACGCGGCTGCAAAAGCTGGATTCTGGCGAATATGACGCGATTATTTTAGCGGCAGCGGGTTTGCATCGGCTAGAGATGAGCGATCGCATCCACCAGATCATCTCCCCAGAGATTTCGCTGCATGCGGTAGGTCAGGGTGCATTGGGAATCGAGTGTCGCACCGAAGATCCCGAAATTCTGGCGTTGCTGAAGGTCTTGGAACATCAGCCTACGGCGCAACGCTGCTATGCCGAGCGATCGTTCTTGCGGGAGCTAGAAGGCGGCTGTCAGGTGCCAATCGGCGTGAATACAACCCTAGAGGGTGATTCACTGACCTTAGTAGGCATGGTTTCTAGTGTGGATGGTCAGAAGTTTGTGAAAGGTACGCTCACCGGGCTGGCTGTCAATGCTGAGGCGATCGGCATTCAGCTTGCCCAGCAGCTTCGAGCTGAGGGAGCTACCGAAATTCTGGAGCAAATTTTTACCGAAGTTCAGCGCTAGGGGCGATCGTCGGATTCCGAGTCGTAATAGTTCGATCAAGCAGTAGAGAACGTCAACTTTTGTTCCAACTTTGCTGTAGATTGATTAAAGATTGGACAGGAACCTCAGCTCTAGGCAAGGTTAATCGTTCAGGCTTGATCCATTGCGGGGCACGGAGAGATTAGTATGCGAATTCTGTTTGTTGCGGCAGAAGCAGTTCCTGTCGCCAAAGTAGGCGGTATGGGAGATGTGGTTGGCGCTTTACCCAAAGTGCTGCGAGCCATGGGACATGATGTCCGGATCTTCATGCCCTACTATGGCTTTCTGCCAGACAAGATGAAGATCCCCAAGCTGCCTGTCTGGGAAGGCTCGGCAATGTTTCAAGAGATTAGCGTCTTTGAAGGCGTTCTGCCTGGAACCGATGTTCCTCTCTACTTATTCAGCCATCCTTCCTTTGCACCTCGACGTGTCTATTCTGGAGAAGGTGAAGATTGGCGGTTCACGCTATTTGCTAATGGCGCAACTGAGTTTTGCCGTACCTATTCCTGGCGGCCTGAGATTGTACATTGCCACGATTGGCACACGGGCATGATTCCAGTCTGGATGCACGAAACACCGGATATTGCTACGGTCTTTACGATCCATAACCTAGCGTATCAAGGTCCTTGGCGGTGGCGACTGGAACAGATCACCTGGTGCCCCTGGTATATGCAGGGACATAACACAATGGCGGCTGCCGTGCAGTTTGCCGATCTGGTAACGACCGTATCGCCTACCTATGCCGAGCAGATTCGCACCCCCGCCTATGGTGAAAATTTAGATGGCTTGCTGTCTTTCATCAGCGGCAAAACGGTGGGTATTCTGAATGGTATCGATCGCGATCTGTATGATCCCGCAACCGATCGCGGCATCCCTTACAACTACACCGCAGAGACTCTGGATATCAGGGCCAACAATAAAATCGCTCTTCAAGAAGAGCTGGGGCTGGAGGTAAACTCCGGCGCTTTCTTAATTGGCATGGTGTCGCGGTTGGTCGAGCAAAAGGGTTTAGACCTCGTACTCCAGATGATCGATCGCTTCATTGCCTACACAGACGCTCAGTTTGTGGTGCTGGGTACAGGCGATCGTTACTACGAAACCGAATTGTGGCAGTTGGCATCTCGCTATCCAGGTCGAGTGTCAGCCTACCTGCTGCACAACGATACACTTGCCCGCCGCATCTACGCCGGGACAGATGCCTTCTTGATGCCTTCTCGGTTTGAACCTTGCGGCATTAGCCAGCTTTTGGCGTTGCGCTATGGCTGTGTGCCCATTGTGCGGCGAACGGGCGGTCTGGTGGATACCGTTAAGCACTTTGTTCCTGTTACCGATAGCGGCACGGGTTACTGCTTCGATCGCTATGAGCCGCTAGATTTGTATACCTGCATGGTACGAGCTTGGGAAGGGTTCCAGTTTAAGGCAGACTGGCGTAAGCTCCAGCAGCGCGGCATGGCTAAAAACTTTGGTTGGGATCAGTCGGCAGCAGAGTATGTCAAAACCTATCGACGGCTCTTGGGTTTGCCCGAAGTCGCTATACCATCTCAGGACGCTGGAGAGCAAGGGATCGCCGATACGGGCAGCAAATTTCCTGAATTAGTTTAAGCGCACCTATGCCGCTATCTGTCGTTTGGTCTGCCACCTGTCCCACGGACTTGAATCACCCGTTGCAGCAGGTCATACCAGAAAGAGGCACCCATAGATAGCGCAACTCCGGTGACACCCCAGCCGATCGCCCGCTGCAGGAATGGAATTGACCATTGGCGATCGGCAATTTCTTGTTGTTGGGTATTGACAGTATCCCAGCCGATCGGTAGCGGGATTTCATCCAGAGCTTTGTTTACGGAATTCTTGACGCTTTCTAATTTAGCTCCGCTTGCATCCGCAGCTTGCTCAGGCGGTAAGTTGTTTGGTACCGTAGCGGTTTGAACGGTTTGGTTTGCTGCTTGAGCAATGGTTTCACGCAACAGGCTGTCTTTAGATAGACGACTCATCATGTGCAGAGTGTCGGCATTGATCAGCAGAGCCACCAGCAGACCAATGAGCAGAGCCACCCCTTTGGCATTGCGCTTATAAACGCCAGAAGCACGTTCCATGGACTGATCGAACCAATTTGCTACCTCAGTTTCTAGCTGCCGCACCTCAGCTTCAAGACTTTCTGCCTTTAGCCGAGATTGCTCTGCCAGAGACAACAGATTTTGCTTCAAATGTTCGGGCAAATCGCTCACCTGCTTGATCAGTTCAGGCGATTCTCGGTCTAAACTATCGATAATTTTGTTTAGACAAGGAGATGCTTTGAGGGAGCTTCTGCTTGCGCCCATACTTTTCTCGCTCATATTTTTGTCGAATATGAGGCGAAGAACTTCTGTTACTGTTGGCTCCGGTTGCCGCCGCAAAATCATTTGCTTTACGTAAGGCAGACGCTTACGAATAATTTCTTGACAAGGATGATCCTGCTCTAGCAAGGTTTCAGTATTGTTAATAAATTGAATTAATTGTTCTGAAACCTGCTCGATATTGCTAGACAGCGTGGCTCTGCCGCTGATGAAATCATCCATACTTTCTTGGAGGCAGTTCTGCAAGTGTCTGAACTCATTTTCTAAAAGCGCATTATCGCCCAGGCTATTTCTCAGATCGTTCAAGATATTTCTTAGCAGTAGCAGCCGTTCTTCACTAAATTTTCGGGCTGTTAGCTCACTTACTTTCTGGCTAAGTTGTTCAATATTTAGCTTTTGCAAAAGCGCTACTGAAAAAGTCTCTGCGGGGATATAAGAGGGGGCACTTTTCTGTTGACCAAATATGTTTCGAGTGCCTGTAGTTGAGTGATAGAGACGGCTCAGGCTATAGGTTATTTGGCGAAAAGCGTTTGCGAAAAGCCCTTTTGCCTCTTGATTAAGCGATCGCAGTAGTGGGCTATCGTACAGCTCATCTACAAATTTTTGATGGAGCGGATCATCAATATTTTCTCCTGTTAGTAAATTCTCAACTGATTTTCTGAGATGTTCGGCTCGCCACTGAAGCAAGATAGCAATCAGTTCTTGAATTTCTGATGTTAATAAACTGAGGGTGAGATAGATAAATACTAAACCGATCGCAATCTCAATTACCACAGGCAGATTCATCCTTCAACAAGCTCCTCAGCTTCAAAAAATGGTAGTGATACTTAGGTAGGGCTTTTTTGTTGCATAGGCAACACCCACGCAACAAAAAAGCCTTACCCCTCAAGGACTACCCAAAAATAAGCAGCAAGTCCATAATATTACCGACCTAGGCAATGTTATGTAGCTGTCACCAGTTTGCTTAGGACATTTATGGTGGGGCGCGAAGCGCCCCACCATAAATGTCCCTGTCCTAGCCGCCTTGGCGGTTGCTATAAATATCCTACGAGTACAAAGATAGCTCAATCAAAAAAAATCCCCCTAGTTTAGGAGGATTTTTTTTGATTTTGTAGCGCTTGCGTGGGAAGAATGAACCAGAATTCGCTGACACGCGATCTAATTCCATCCCATTTAAGGTCATACCCGATCGAGTAATTCTGTCAAACTGTCTAGCTGTTTGGCTTTAGAGCGGGCATGAGCGATCGCCGATCTCAAGTTAGGCATCTCTCGATGGCAATGAGAGCAAAACCAGTAAATATGTCCATGGCGCGCGTGACGAAGCAGCATATCAGAACAGCAGGGACAGACATCTAGAGTATTCATATGCTTTGTTGCACCAAATAAATTATGAAAAAGTTTTGCGAGTAGAGTATTTAAACAACAAAAATTATGCGTCGGAAATGAGGTTTGAGGAGTCCGACCACAGAGCCAAAATTGCAAATCTGTTGTAAATCCAGAGAATTATATTTGCATCAAGGTTATGAATGATTCAAAATTGCACCTGTAAATCTAAACTTTTTAAAACAGCGGAAGCCGCAGTTTTCCTTATCTCCTCTCAATCCTAAAATAATCCTAAAACAGTACAAATAGACTTTTATCCATCCAAGGATTGATCTCCATAGGTAAATCTCTGTAGCTCGATTCTCCAACTTGATCCCTAAATAACTGTTTCAATGTTCACAGTTTAGAAAACAAAAAATTACTAGCGATCAGAGAAAATTCATTTTTAACAATTGTTTTGAAATGCTTTTATTTAAGTGTTTAAGATTACTTTTGAACAATTAAAAACAAGTTTTGCTAAGTCAAATAAAGTTTTCTAACACTTCTAATTTTCACAAGCTTCAATTCACTTTTTTCATTGCTACATGAGTTATCCCAGCTTCGTCAAATTCTTCACCATAGGGTTCAAATCCCAGCTTTCTATAGAACTCCTTAGCATGGACTTGGGCGTTTAAGTGAATCTCAGAAATGTTTTGAGCTTTGGCAAAAGCGATCGCGGCCTGTACTAGCGCTTTGCCAATCCCCTGACCTCGGTAAGCTGACAGAACCGCCATTCGCTCTAGCTTGACTTTGTGGAGCTCAAGGCTACGAATCCGAGCTGTCCCCACGGGTTCATTCTGGTAATAGGCAATGAGATGAGGCACGATATCATCTAGCCCGTCAAAGTCCAAGTCTGGTTCAACGTTTTGCTCCTGCTGAAATACCTGATGGCGAATTGTCTGGATAGCCGCCTTTGCCTCTGAGAACGAAACAACCTGTACACAATTGCTCACCCTATTCTCCACACTCTTGCCTATTCTCCACATCCCAAGCAGCTTCTCGATCTTAGCCTCTCAATCTTAGACAATGGCTCAACCCTTTAGACACTGAGAATGCCGCACTCTCTGAGTACGGCATTCTCCACTCGCTCACAAGCGAGGCGCTAGAAGTTAAATCACGCTGCTAAATACGGTTTTGATAATTTGCCTTACAGGTAGACAGAATGCGTTGATCGTTACTGCTAAGGTTTTCTAGCCGATGAAATCCCTCTAGGGTAACGGGAGATGCGATCTCGCCACCCGCCATAGCAATCGGCTCGCCAGATTCTAACGCCACAGCGTAAGGGTGCGGACTTTGCGCATAGCTATCTACTACCGTCAGCGCCATGCGATCGGCTTCCAAGTTGCCATAGAAACAGTCGAACGAAGAGCGAGGCATGTAGAAAGCACCCAGCAGCTTGCCTTGGTTCACTTCAAATACCATGTATGCCGAGCCGAGCTGCTCAGTAGCTTGCGCCTGACCATACAAATATGTACCATCTGCAAGAGCATGAGAAGACTGGAGGGGGACTGCTCCGTCTTGAGTTGCCGGAGTATTAGCGTTGGCAGGAAAGGCGCTCAACCCGGCGATCGCAAATCCTGCGCCCAAAACTAAACTAGCCACCGATCGCTTGATTAGCTGCGCTGCTGATTGTTTGAATCGCCCTGCTGGGGTGTGCGAGGCTCTGGAAGGGTTGATAGATGGATGAAGCACCGCAGTTTCCTCCGTTGGTATCAGAAACAACTAAAACAAGTGAATAAGTTCACTTTACTGGGGAGACTGTATCCCCTAGCACATCTGCTTAAAAGACTTCACAAAGACCGTTACATGCCGTTTCAATTGATGAAACTCAATCGATAAGGGGAAGCCAGTTTATTCTTCCCTTGGCTTTATGTAACTACACTGAACGCAGGTGAGATTCCAGAAAAAGATTCGACTCTCTTCAAATAGGCTGGAACTTTCAACAGGGTCGAGCTGTTGGGGTGAAGAGGTAGATGCAGCTTGCTAAATCAACTTATCTGCATATTCTAGGTAAAGTCATCACTACTCTGCCTCCACCTTCAGTCTGAATCGATCGGGCGATCTCTCCTCCTGAGCAACATTTTCTGAAGTAATGATGTGAAAGAGTCGTCGTTCAAATCTAAAGTCTAAGACCCAAAACGGCACGGGTTGGGAAACCTCACCAAAAGAGGTACAGTTCCCCTCACTGTCTCTCTGCTATGGCTGCGGCACCATAAAAACATGAACATGAACCACAGACAACAGTCGAAAGGGAGAGACGCAATGATTATTCGTTACTGGCAACCCTGGCGTGAAATGGAAACCCTACGTCAACAAGTCGATCGCCTGTTTGATGATTTAGTCGAGAATAGCGATCGCCCCACATGGACTCCAGCGATCGAGCTTAAGGATACTGGCGATACCTTCGTATTACGCGCTCAGATCCCAGGCGTAGATGCTAAAGATGTCAACGTAGAAGTGACGAAGGCAGCGGTTTCCATCTCAGGTGAGCACCGTTATGAACCGCAAAATCAGGAAAATGGACAGTATCGATCGGAATTTCGCTATGGCAAGTTTCATCGCGTAGTGTCTTTACCTGCTGCCGTTCAGAACGATCGGGTGCAAGCTGAGTACAAAGATGGTATTCTCAACTTAACATTGCCAAAGGTGACTGAAGTTCTTAACAAAGTGGTCAAGATCAACTTGGCTGAGTTGCATTCAGTAGATGACTCTAAGCCCTCTGTTGATAGCCCTGCCCCAGAAACTTCGGATAGCAGCACTTCAGCGAGTAGCGATGTTTCTGCTGACGCTTGGAATAACTAGCTTTGGCTGAATATTGGAACCCTTAGCCTCAAGTATCGTCGTTAGGAGAAATATCTCCGATCGATCTTTGCTTGAAGCATGAGTCAAAAGATTTGAGTTGATGAGATAGCTCCTTGGATGGCGAGGTAAGTAGTAATGCTTACCCCGCTTTTTTATGCTTGCTAATCATTTACATTGGGCAGAGGATGGTGAAGCTATGATGAGCTACCTCTGCTCAGAAACAGTGAACCAGTCGCTTCAGAAACCCCAGCCAAAGAACCCCAGCCAAAGGGCAGAAGCTCTGGATAAAGTGACAAGAACTTATACCAATTTATTGGTGTAAAGCGACATAAAACGTAGGGTAGCCATCGTGCTGACTACGATCGATAATGTGCAGCCTCTCATAAATTTGGCATCAACCCGCTGAAATCTTATTTTGAGGGTACAAAAGTGATAGTGCTGTTATGGCGCTAAGCGCTTAGATCCAATAAGTTATTTTTTGAGAGCTGCGCTCCGCGCAGCTCTCAAAAAATAACTTGTCCTAACTCGATTACATAGTGCTATACCCGTCAGCTAGGACAGAATTATGCTAAATCAGACGACACTCTTGGGATCGACGTTGTTTATTCCCCACGGGCATTGCTACCTCTGGAAGCCAGAGCTTGTGGGACTGCATATTCTGTCTGATGGGCTGATTGGTCTTGCCTACTACTCCATTCCGCTAACGCTATTTTATTTTGTCCGTAGACGGCAAGATCTTCCCTTTACCTGGGTTTTTCTGCTGTTTAGCGCCTTCATTGTTGCCTGTGGCACCACGCATCTGCTGGAGATCTGGACGCTATGGTATCCGACCTACTGGCTGTCTGGTGTCGTGAAGCTGATCACAGCGGCAATTTCGCTGGCAACAGCAGTGGTGCTGGTACTGATTGTGCCCAAAGCGCTGGCGTTGCCCAGTCCAGCGCAGCTAGAAGCCGCAAACCAGTCATTATCTCGATTGGCAGCGATCGTAGAATCATCGGGTGATGCCATTATCGGCAAGTCTTTAGAAGGTGTGATTACAAGCTGGAATGCGAGTGCTGAGAGGCTTTTTGGCTACACCGCAGCGGAGGCAATCGGACAACCGATCGCTATCCTCTTTCCGCCAGACCATGTAGATGAATTGTCGCAAGTTTTAGAGCAGATCAAACAGGGCGAAACCATCGAAAGTTATGAAGCCGTGCGGGTACGAAAAGATGGACAGCGTATTGATATTGCGGCAACAATTTCGCCGATTAAAGATGCAGCCGGACGGGTCATAGGTGCAGCGAAGATTGCCCATGACATTACCCCTCGCAAACAGGCTGAAGCGGCGCTCCAGGAAAGCGAAGCTCGTTTCCAGTCTATCGTGACGAATATGGCAGGAATGATTTATCGATACTTCCCTGGCGAAGATGGGGCTGGGAAGTTTACCTATGTCAGTCTTGGAGCTTACGAGTTACTGGAGCTAGAACCCGATCAAATTCTCCAAAATGCAAACTCTGTCTGGACTTTGATCCATCCAGAGGATCTATTATCTTTGCAAACCTCTGTTGCCACTGCCGTTCAGAACCGTGCCCATTGGCACTGGGAAGGTCAATTGACTACTCCATCGGGACAGCTCAAATGGATTCAAGGGAATTCTCGGCCGCAAACTACCTCGGATGGATTAGTTTGGGATGGCTTGCTAATCGATATTAGCGATCGCAAACAGGCTGAAGAAGCCTTAAGAGAGAGCGATCATCGCTTTCGAGCCATCTTCAACACTATGTTCCAATTTATGGGACTGCTCACCCCTGAAGGCATTCTCCTAGAAGCCAATCAGGCGGCGCTGGAGTTCGCTGGATTAATGCCTGAAGATGTGGTCGGCCGACCGTTTTGGGAAATCCGCTGGTGGACAATTTCAGCCGCCACGCAAGCCCAGCTTCAAGACGCGATCGCCCAAGCTGCAACCGGACAATTTATTCGCTATGAAGTGGATGTGTTAGGGATAGGAGATACGGTTATTACCATCGATTTTTCGTTGAAACCCATCCGAGATGAGGCAGGTCAGGTGGTGCTACTCATTCCTGAAGGACGCGATATCAGCGATCGCAAACGGACTGAAGCAGCCTTACGCTACAGCGAAGCGACCAATCGAGCCATTATCAGCGCCATTCCAGATTTTCTGTTTCAGCTAAATCGAGACGGCAACTATCTGCATCTGATCAACACAAACCACGTCCCAGGACTCTGTGTAGGAGATATGGTGCCAGGGGTGAATATTTATGACGTTCTGCCATTCGACAAAGCTCAAGAGCGCATGGGTTACGTCGAACGCGCACTAGAAACCAGAAAACTGCAAATTTATGACTATGAGTTTGCAGTTGAAGGAGAAGTTTACTGCGAGGAAGCTCGAATTTCACCCATTAGCGAGCAAGAAGTATTGATTATGGTGCGCGATATCACCGATCGCCGTCGGGCAGAAGTGGAGATAGAGCTGCAAAGCATCATAGTCAGGAACATGGCTGAGGGTGTTTGCATGGTCAAAGTAAGCGATGGGCTGTTTGTTTACACCAATCCCAAATTTGAGCGGATGTTTGGTTATGAGACTGACGAACTCATCGGTCAACATGTGGCGATCGTCAATTACGAAGACAAAAACACCCACACCACAGCGCTTTATGAAAAACTCGCCAAAGTCATTCTGGCTCAGGGCGAAGCCATCTATGAAATTCGCAATGTCAGAAAAGATGGAACTTCCTTCTGGTGTCAAGCCACCGCCACTGTCTTTGAGCATCCCAATCACGGTGCCGTCTTTGTTGTGGTGCAACAGGACATTACCGAGCGCAAGCAGGCAGAAAGTATGGTTCAAGCCTCTCTGAAAGAAAAAGAAGTGCTGCTCAAAGAAATTCATCACCGGGTGAAGAATAATCTGGGTGTGGTGGATGGACTGCTGCAAATGCAGGCGCGGCGATCGCCCCATCCTCAAGTGGTCGAAACTCTGAAAGAAAGCCAGAACCGGATTGCCTCGATCGCCCTAGTGCACGAAAAGCTTTATGGCTCTAAAGATCTGGCAAATATTGACTTTGCTCAATATATTGCCGATCTGACTGCCCACCTGTTTGACTCTTACAACACGCATTCCAGCCAGATTAAGCTAATCACTCAAATTGATGACATTCCGCTCGATATTGACACCGCGATTCCCTGTGGCTTAATCATCAATGAACTGGTGTCCAATGCCCTGAAGTATGCCTTCCCCAAGGCTCAGGGTGAAATCCACGTTACATTTCGTCAACATGAGGATCAATTGATATCCCTAACGGTGCGAGATAATGGAATTGGTCTCCCTTCAGGCTTCAACCTCAAGCAAACAAAAACTCTCGGAATGTCTTTAATTCGAGGCTTGGTAAAGCAGATTCAGGGCACATTAGAGATTAGTGGTGGTTCGGGAACTACGGTTACACTAAGATTTGCAAGAGGTAAATAGTGAACGCAATTAGCACAGACTTTTCAGGCACCATCCCCTCCGAAACGATTCAAATTCTGATTGCTGAGGATGAGTACGTCATTGCTGCCAATTTACAGGAAAATCTGGAGACTTTAGGCTATGGCGTTGCAGATATCGCTAGCTCGGCGGTGGAAGCCGTTGAAAAAGCGGCGGAACTACGCCCAGACTTGGTGCTGATGGATATTCAGCTAAGAGGCGAAATGGACGGAATTCAGGCGGCAGAACAGATCTGGAACCAACTGCAAATCCCTGTAATTTACGTGACCGGACATTCTGACAAAAGCACCCTAGATCGGGCAAAAGTCACCTTTCCCTTTGGCTACATCCTCAAGCCCGTCAAAGGCAAGGAACTGTATGTAGCGATCGAAACTGCGCTGAGCCGCTACAAACGCGATGAGATGATGACGACCGCCTTCAGAAGTATCGGTGATGGCATGATTGTCACCAATACCCAAGGTCAAATTCTGTCTCTCAACCGCGCCGCCGAGTTGCTGACGGGTTGGCAGCAAGCGGAAGCGATCGATCGGGAATTGACCGAAGTGTTCAATGTGGTAGATGAAGAGACCCATCTGCCGATCGGCAATGTGGCTGTGACTGCCGTTCAGCAAAACGCCATCATTTCCCTAGGCGATCGCGTCCTGCTGATCACCAAAGCGGGGACATCCCTGCCCATTACAGAGAGTATTGCGCCCATCCAGAACTCTAAAGGATTGACCACTGGAGCCGTGTTGATTTTTCGAGATGATACCCAACGCAGCCTCCAGGAAGCGTATAATCAGACGCTTGAATATGCCCAACTTGTGATGCTGCAAAAGGAAGAACTTCAGCGTCTAAACCAACTTAAAGATGATTTTCTGAGTACGGTTTCCCATGAACTGCGATCGCCGTTAAACAATATCAAAATGGCGATTCGGATGTTAGAAGTGACGCTCGATCAACAGCAAGGCGGACTCGACACAGAAACGAATCCTGAACCCAATCGCCTGACTCGCTACATGAATATCCTGCGCGACCAGTGCAATCAGGAATTGGCTTTGGTCAACAACTTGCTAGAACTATTGCAGCTTGAGGCAGGCGAGCATCTAGTGGAATGGGTCTCTATTCCCCTCAGCGAGTGGGTTTTTCAAGTCGTCGCTACTTTTCAGGAACGTGCTCAAAGCCGTCAGCAACAGTTACGGGTCGTTACGCCAGTCGTTACGCCAGCGGATCTTCCAGTGCTGGTTTCTGATCGATCGATTCTGACCCACATTCTCACAGAATTACTGACGAATGCCTGTAAATACACGCCTTCGGGTGGAGAAATTGCAGTGACTGTTCACCTTCAGCCTGAAAATCGGATGCAGATCGTGGTTTGCAACAGTGGAAACGAAATTCCGGCTGATGAGCTAACGCGCATTTTTGACAAGTTCTATCGAATGCCGACGAGCGATCGCTGGAAGCATGGCGGAACCGGATTAGGCTTAGCCTTGATCAAAAAACAGTCTGCCTACTTGGGGGGAACTATTCGGGCTGAAAGCACTGCTGGACAGAACCGCTTCATCGTTGAGCTACCTCTCTCGCCGCCCAGTGAGTTTGGTTAGAGTGCAATCTGCAAAGGCTGAAAATGAGGGGAGTCCTTACCTAAATACCACTACCCCTCTCTGAAAGTGAATAAAGTGCAACTGTATCTAGTAACTGTATCTAGTAAAAGTAGAGAGAACTATCCCTGTACGAATCCAGTAAACTCTGGCAGGATAACGGGCATCTCAAGCTTTTCAATTTAGATTGCACCCACTCATGAATCCTGATAAAAGAATCGTTTTCCTGCTTGCCCTTTGTCAGGCGCTCGCCATGGCTGGCAGTATCATTCTGTTTACTATTGCGGCACTGATCGGTTCGACAATTGCCGCAGATAAATCTCTTGCCACCTTGCCCTTGGCACTCTTGCAATTGGCAACGATGCTGACTACTATTCCAGCTGCATTCATTCTGAAGCGAGGACGTAAGCTCGGCTTCATGACAGGGGCGTTAATCGGGCTGATGGGATCATGCTTGGGCATCTATGCCGTCCTTATGGGAAATTTTGCTCTGTTTAGCCTCTCGACGATCCTCTATGGCATCTCTAACGGATTTGTTGGCTATTACCGCTTTACTGCTGCGGATGTAGCAACAGAAGCGTTCCGTTCGCGCGCCATTTCTTTCGTGATTGCAGGCGGCATCCTAGCTGCCCTGATTGGGCCTGAACTCGCTACCTGGACAAAGGACTGGCTGCCAGTCACCTTTGCAGGGGGCTTCGTGGCGATCGCCCTTCTCCAGCTTCTGACGCTGCTAGTCTTGAGCGCACTCAATCTGCCACCGCTTTTACAGCAAAAATATCAAGAGCATGGACGTGAATTGGGATCAATCATGCAACAGCCTGTGTTTATCGTCGCAGTGCTGGGCAGTATGATCGGCTATGGTGTGATGGCGCTGTTGATGACGGCAACACCCTTGGCGATGGTTGCAGTTCACCATCCTTTTCACACCGCTGCTTCAGTGATTCAGTGGCATGTATTGGGCATGTTTACTCCATCGCTGTTTACAGGCTATTTGATTGCTCGATTTGGAGTGCTAACCATTATCTCAACGGGTATCTTTCTCAACGGGCTATGTATCGCTGTCAATCTTGCGGGCACAAGTGCACCCCACTTTTTTGGAGCTTTACTGCTATTGGGGATTGGCTGGAACTTTATGTTTATTGGCTCTACCACATTGCTAACTCAAACCTATACACCTGCTGAACGGGCCAAAACCCAGGCAGCTCACGACTTTCTCATGCTTAGCTTTGTGGCGTTCACCACATTTCTATCGGGTCGGTTGCTGAATGATTGGGGGTGGACAGTCGTTAACTACACAGCACTTGCCCTGATCGGAGTCGCTTTAGTTGCAGTCCTGTATTTGGGGCAACGACGATCGGCTTTACAGCCAAAACCGATGGAGTGAATGTACGCGAGAATTCTTAGCAGCATTCCTACGGAATGCTGCTAAGAACAATCTCAAGTGATATTGCAGTTGCTTCTTAATCTCTTAAGCGATGACGCTGCCTAGTCCCCAATCGACGACTACCGTTTTTGGCGCAAAGGAGTTATCAAACCAGCTTACAACCTTCTGTAAATCACTTTTACTGGTTACACCAATACACCCAGCGGTTCCCGGCGAGTAGCTAGCGTTGCTGTCAAGGTGAATCCCAATCGCCGATCGCGACGTACTCATAGTGGGTTCCATACCCATCCAAACAGAGCCTAGCCCTTCTCCCCAGCTAGAGCTATAGTTGCCCTTTCCGCCTGCCCATTCGGGCGAACCCAGCGTCCACTTCCCTTCTGGCAAAGGCTCCATAGACCCTGACTTGCTTTGATTGGGCAACTTGAAGGCTTGCTTTCCGGGCTGACCTGAAATTGTCACGACTTTATCAACTGACTTGTTACCTTTCATCAGCTCTAACTGGAGTTCTACCAAACCATTAGCATTGACGCGGTTGGTTTTAGAAAGGCGTAAATAGGGGGTTGTGCTACTTGAACTACTGCCACTACTAGATCCACTACTAGATCCAGAAGTAGAGCTAGAGCTAGATCCAGAAGAACCGGAGCCAGAAGAATTAGATCCGGAAGAACTAGAGCCATTGTTTGAACTTGAGCCAGATCCGGAATTAGAGCCATTGTTAGAGCTGGAGTTAGAGCCGGAATTAGCTGGGCTAACGACTCCAGTATTCATTTCCAAGGCATAGCGCATACTGCTCCTAGATGCAGTTGCAATTTTGACGTAGTAAGTGCCTACTCCTAGTTGTTTGGTGATTGATTCACCTGCATTGCCGTCAGAATCAGACAGGTCAATCTCATTGCCTCTGCCATCTAGAAGTTGCAGACTTGCATCATTTTTGAGGCTGCCCAACGCTAGCTCTACATTGCTTTTTTCACTCAGATCAAAGCGATAGACATCTACTGAATCCTTGCCCCCAATTATCCGCCGAAACGTGCGATTCGTTCGGGTCAAATTACCTGCATCTAGCGCCGATCGCGTTGCGTTACCCGCATCATTTGCCTGCCCTGTTCCCTTCATGTTCAGAGAATAGGTGGCATCGTTTGAAGAAACCTGCACATAGTAGGTGCCCGATCGCAAGCTGCTGCTAATGCTGCTCCCAACTGACTGCTTGATTTGCGTACCGTTGGCTTTGAGCAACCGCAGATTAGCGCTACCCTGCAAATTATCCAGTGAAAGCGCTACTCGCTGCCCGTTAGACAGACTGAACTTAAAGAAGTCATCTGGGTTGTTAGAGTTCAGCGCATCGCTCCAGCCATAGCTGGTTTTGCCGCTAAAATCCCCAATGTTGTGAGCGCTATTCAGCGTGTTCTTGATAAAGTTGGACGAACCGTTAAGAGACTGAATCTGGGTGTCTAGAGACGATCCTGAATTGCCGAGGCGTAGAAATTGAAAGTTGCCCTTGGTGGATTTGGCGGATTTAGATGCGGCAGATGAGATGCGGGTCGAGAGATTTTGATTAGATTTTTTGAGCGGATTCTGGAAATGCCCCTGATTTGCCTGTAGTCGTAGTTGAGGCTGAGTTTGCAATGTGCGGGATTGCCCTACAGCTACGAAATCTTGCGACATATTGATCCTCCTGATACCTAAGCCAGTTTGTAAGCCAAGCAAACTTGAGCAAACCAGGTGGGCGTAATCCCAATTCCTGCAGGGTTGCTCTATGTTTGCTATGTGACAGTTGAATCTATTGACACAAGGTTGGTCAATTAGTTCCAGTAAATTCAGCCTGATCAAAAAGTTCCGTAAATACCGAAAATTTGGCTCTTAAACTAGGAGCGATCGCTACCTTCCATAACGCTACACGCTGAGATCCAATCCGTTATTTTTAAGAGCCGCGCGGCTCTCAAAAACAATGCGTCCTCACTCAGGTAGGTAGTGCCATACACCTAATTTTTCAATCTGCTGGATCTGGAGAAACTCAAGAGGCATTAAGATCATCTTCAAAGCCTTTCCTTATCGTTTCCCATGCTTCCTGTTCGCCCTAAGCAAACCCTGTCCATGCAGACTCGTGATGGCGTACGGCTTGATGCTGACGTCTATTACCCCGATCGCGAGGACGAATTCCCGGTGCTGCTCATGCGACAGCCTTACGGCAGAGCGATCGCCTCCACCGTTGTCTATGCCCATCCTATTTGGTATGCGGCACAGGGATATATTGTTGTGATTCAAGACGTGCGGGGTCGAGGCTCATCGCAGGGTGAGTTTGAACTGTTTGCTCACGAAGTTGAGGATGGTTTTGACACCGTGCAATGGGCAGCAAGTTTACCCCAAAGCAATGGACAAGTGGGTATGTACGGTTTTTCTTACCAAGGCATGACACAACTTTATGCCGCGATCGCCCAACCCTCTGCCCTCAAGGTGCTTGCCCCTAGCATGGTGGGCTACGACTTGTATCACGACTGGGCATACGAAGGCGGCGCTTTCTGCTATCAGCTCAATTTAGGCTGGGCAATGCAGCTTGCCGCAGAGACAGCACGACGCAAAGGAGACGCAGAAGCTTACCAAACGCTCTACTCTGCTGCTCGCAATCCGCCCTTACATGATCCGGTCTGCCCGCAGTCAGGAATTTTGCGGCAGCTTGCGCCTGATTCTCATTATCATGCTTGGCTCAGTCATGCTGACCCCAGTGATGATTATTGGCAGATCTCGCCCCATTTTCATATGCAGAAGGTTGATCTGCCCATGCTGCATATTGGCGGCTGGTTTGACCCCTATCTACGGGGCACAATGCGGCTCTATAGAGCAATGGCAGCCCGTAGCCAGTTCCCACAGCATCTCATGGTGGCACCCTGGGCGCATTTGCCTTGGGGTCGCAGAACAGGAGCGATCGACTACGGCGCTAACGCCAATAGCGCGATCGATCGCCTACAAATTCAGTGGTTTGATTACTTTCTCAAAGGTGTAGGAGCGCTAGAAGAACTCCCCGTCAGCCTCTTTGAAATGGGGACAAACCGCTGGCGCAAATTTAAACACCTTCCGGCTCACCCCTCAGAAGCTTACTTTCTCTCCAGCACTGGGCTTTCGGCACTGGGCGATCGCGAAGGCTCCCTTACCCCTCACGTTCCACGTCCCACCTTCCCTGATCTACTCATCCATGACCCTTGGCGACCTGTCCCCTCTCTCGGTGGACATGCCACTCTGCCTGCTGGAGCATTCGATCGCGCTGCTTTAGACTGCCGCACTGATATCCTCACCTACACCTCAGAACCCCTAGAGGCAGATTTACACATCGCTGGAGAATCGAGGGTTCAAATCTACTGTACCGCTGACACTCCTAGCTTTGACCTCTGCGCTATTCTCTCTGAGGTCAAGTTCAACAGCAGCGTTTTCAACTTTACCCAAGGCTATCTGCATATTCCCACATCCTCTGCCCTGCCTGCCTCCTATCTCATTACTCTTCAACCCACCTGCATCTGCATTCCCTCAGGCAGTCGCATTCGTCTCAGCATCAGTGCCGCCTCTTTCCCTGCCTACCCCATAAACCCAGGCGCAGAAATGCCCGCTGAGCGTAAGTTAATCAATGCACAGGTCATTACCGTGACGGTGTATGCGGGAGGCGATCGCCCCTCTCAACTCCTATTAGCGATCGAAGAATCCAAAGAACCTGAAGTACCGTACAGATGATCTCTTTCCAGCTCTGAGATCCCTGGATAGGTTACGGAGCATCCCTTTCACAAAAATTCATTCCTAAAATTGGTAACGTTTGGCTTCTATCTATGCCTTAGGGTAGCGACAGCGATCGACAACTAATGTTATGAATTTAGGGTTAAGGGTCTGCCGATAAATATAGATTTTCAACTCGATTCAAACGCGGTGATTACCATGCCTCAAGATACTGAACCTGCTCAAAAAACGGAATATATTAGGGGTCATGCTCAGTCGCTGAGATATACACTAAATCGGATTCTGGTGATGGTCGCGCAACTTATCCTTGCAGGACTATTGCTCAACTTAATTATTCAAGCTTTTAGCCTTAGTTCAGAAGCGGGGGTTAAGAGCTTAGCGGCAACGGCGCTACCGCTATTGATCACGGGGTTTATCTCTTTTTCTAATCGATCGCCGGATAAGCCTAAGAATAATCTCAGTTTGCCCCATGGAATGCTCAATGTCATTCCTTTTGTGCTGTCTGGAATCTGGATTATTTTCCTGATGTTGTTCACACGCTATACCGTTCTCTACTTCAACCGAGGAATTCCTCTGGGAGAAGTTGCGCTATCTATCACCCTCAGCGCTTTCATCTGGATTTCCGGGCAGATTCCCTTTAAATCTCTAGTAGGCTGCGCTTACGGCATTATTTCCGGTTTGCTCATCTACATCTTGATTTTTGGGCTGTCCTTCTAGCGCAGGATTGTGCTTGGGGGCGGAAGTCATTGGGTTTGCTCGATGACCTGCTCGATGACCTGTCTGAGCGCAGGATCGAGATTAGCGATCGCTCTCAAGTTGACACCAAAAACATCCTCAAGCACAGCACGCAATTCTGCAACCGTTGAAAGACTACGTTGTTCGGTGCGACCACTCAAATAATGTGTCCTCAACTGATTGTTGCGCAGTGCATAACGACAATCTGAATCAGGTCTTGCCGCTATGAGGTTTGTCACGAAAAGCGAGTTCGGATGGGTTGAGACATACCAATTACTTGCCTCATAGTCAGGCAGCTTTTGCTCCTGAAGATCGAAGTAATAAAGGGGTTTCCAGACATGAGCCATCATGACCTGCATGGTGTAGGTATTGTTCGCAGCTATCAAGCGAAACTGTTCATGGGGCGTATTTTGCTCAATGTCTGGTATCAAAGCTAGCGGCGCAGTCAGCGTTATTCCTCCAAATCCAACGTCCACAATATGCGGCTCTTTGTCAATTTTCACGCAGAGCAACATATGACTCCGAGGCGTGATTGTCCCTTCTGGAAGATTCCACAGCACTCTAGCCGCCAAATTTGTAACCTTAAAGCCGAGAGCCAGTAAAACCGATCGCAGCAGCAAGTTTTGCTCGAAACAATAGCCCCCACGACCCTCATGAACCAATTTTTGCTGCAACGTAGCTAAATCAAGGAACACAGGTTGTTTGAGCAATGGGCTAAGGTTTTCAAACGGAATGGTCTGGGCGTGCTGTTGATGAATGGCTCGTAAAGTATCGAGTGTTGGACGGCGATCGCCCCCGTAGCCAATGCGTTGAAAATAAGAATCCAGGTCTATCGCATCTGATGTTTGTGGTTTCATAGCGCTAATCCAAACCTAAAGTGTCGCTCGGTTGCCTATTCCGAGCTTACCGCTTTGAATGAAATCAATTATTTTAGATTCAACCCCAGCGGTGTAGGCAGTCCGTCAATACTGATGCAGTTTTTCTGTTGTTGATAGGTGTGAATTCCAGCTTCACCTTTTTTAGCCGCCCATTGCACCATTTCATCGCGCTGCTGCTGATATTCAAATAAGGGCACACCCGTCCCGCAGGAGGTTTGAATGCGATCGATCGTCGCCACAAAAATCTGTCGCGTTCCCGGTAGGTTTGGGAATAGAGCGTAAAATGTTTCCCAATCGGGGGAACCAGGGAGAACCGTGTGTCCTTGCCCAAAAAGGCGCAAAATCATCGGCTTACCGTGAAAGGCGCAAAACATGAAGGTGATGCGCCCATTTTCCTGAAGATGGGCAGAGGTTTCGTTGCCGCTGCCTGTTAGATCCAGATAGGCGACTTGGTGGGGCGAAAAGATACGAAAGCTATCTAGTCCCTTGGGAGAAAGGTTGATGTGCCCGGTGGCGCTCAGGGGTGAGGTGGCGACAAAAAAGACCTGCTGCGCAGCAATAAATTTCTGAAGCTCGTCGGTGATGTGGTCAAAGACTTTAGCCATAAAAGTCAATTTGTGATGTGGGCTACAAGACTGCGGACTATAAACGGGTGGATAAACGAGTAAATTTCAGTTTAAGAGCTAATTTGCAAGAGAGCCAAAGTAGATCTCATGTTTTGACCTTCAAAAGATTGCAATATTAGAAAACAGCCCTTGTAAATCACACTCGTTATGAGTATGACAAGCCTCACGTACTCATAATGAGTATGAATTGAGCTAGCCGATTCAAATATCACTCAGATATCACTAGATATTATTAAGGACTAATCCCTATGAGCGAACGGAAAATCTTGACCACCGCAGACGGCTGCCCGATCGCAGACAACAGAAATTCGCTGACGGCAGGTGAGCGCGGCCCGCTGCTGATGCAGGATGTGCAGCTTCTAGAGCAGATGCAGCACTTTAATCGGGAGCGCACCCCAGAGCGAGTGGTTCATGCCAAAGGTTCTGGAGCCTACGGCACCTTCACCGTGACTCATGCCATTCCTGAGTATACCAAAGCAAAATTTCTCTCGGAAGTCGGCAAACAGACCGAAGTGTTTCTCCGCTTTTCCACCGTTGCTGGAGAGCGGGGTGCAGCGGATGCAGAGCGAGATGTGCGCGGTTTTGCCGTGAAGTTTTACACCGAAGAAGGCAACTGGGATTTGGTGGGAAACAACACCCCTGTTTTCTTTGTGCGCGATCCTTACAAGTTTCAGCAGTTTATTCATACTCAAAAGCGTCACCCACAGACAAACCTGCGCGATCCTAATATGCAGTGGGATTTCTGGTCGCTCAATCCAGAATCGCTGCACCAAGTGACGATTTTGTTTAGCGATCGCGGTATCCCTCTCAGCTACCGTCACATGGATGGGTTTGGTAGCCACACCTTTTCGTTTATCAACGCTCAGGGAGAACGCGTCTGGTGCAAGTTTCACTTCAAAACCCACCAGGGAATCCAATGCATGACGAGCGAAGAATCTGCCCAGCTCATCGGCACAGACCGAGAATCGCACCAGCGGGATTTGTTTGAGGCGATCGATCGGGGCGACTATCCCAAGTGGACGGTGAAGGTGCAGATCATGACGGAAGAACAGGCAAAAACCTTCCGATGGAATCCGTTTGATCTGACCAAAATCTGGCCCCACAGCGAGTATCCGCTGATGGAGGTCGGCGTTTTAGAGCTAAATCGCAATCCTGAAAACTACTTTGCTGAAGTAGAAGAAGCAACCTTTAGCCCCTCAGCTTTCGTTCCAGGCATTTCTGCTAGCCCTGACAAAGTGTTGCAAGCTCGCTTGATGTCCTATGCCGATGCCCATCTTCACCGTGTGGGGACTAACCACAAGCAGCTTCCGGTCAATAAGCCGCGCTGCCCCGTGATGCATTACCAGCGCGATGGCGCAATGTCGGTCGGCTACGGCGGCAGCAGCCCCAACTATTTTCCCAACAGTGATGACAATGCGCCTAAAGAAGCGCCGGAGTACAGAGATCCGGGACTGCCTCTGGGAGATGTCGTTGCCGATCGCTACAACACCCAAGATGACGACAACTATACCCAAGCTGGGATGCTGTGGCGGATTCTAGACGAGGGTCAGAAAGATCGCACGGCAAAGGCGATCGCAACGGCATTGGGCGGCGCAAGACAGGATCTGCAAATGCGCCAACTCTGTCATTTCTTTCGGGCAGATAGGGATTACGGTCAGCGAGTTGCCAAGGCATTGGGCATTGAAATCGATCCAGCTATGCTGGAGCCTCAGACTGTTCATGCCTAGGGAGTCGTTCCTTTATAGCTGTCGCCAGTCTGCCTATGGCATTTAGGGTGGGGCGCTTCGCGCCCCACCCTAAATGTCTTCATCCTAACCACCAAGGCGGTTGCCATAGCTGAAATCAGCTCCAACTATTAAGCGGTCAGAATCGATGATTCTGACCGCTTTTTTCATCTACCCAGCCGTTCCCGAAACATTAGCCGCAGAGAATGAATGCTCTAGATACTCGCTCTTGATACTTTGCGATGGATGAATGCAGCTACTGAGCTTGCAGAGTAGGAGGCAAAAGCACCTTATCGATCGCGTGAATAACACCATTGCTGGCAGTGATGTCTGCTTTGGTGACCTTAGCATCTCCTACCGTAACTTCACCCGCGTTGGTGGTGACATTCACAGGTGCGCCCTCTACAGTCGTAACTTCTCCCGGTGTGATGTCCGCAGAGGTGACGGTGCCCGGTACAACGTGATAGCTCAGCACTTGCTGAAGCTTGGCTTTGTTCTCAGGCAGCAAAAGCTGATCAAGGGTTCCAGCAGGAAGAGCAGCAAATGCCTCGTTGGTAGGAGCAAAGATCGTGTACGGCTCAGTTCCGCTTAAGGTTGCCTCTAAGCCTGCTGCTTGAATGGCAGCCCTCAAGGTGCTAAAAGAACTGTCGTCGGCAACAACTTGGTTCAGAGTATTGGTAGAACCCTGCCCTGTTGCTGAAGTGCCTGCCATAGGGCTATCCGCCATGGGACTTTGTGTTGCTTCCGCGATCGGCGATTCGGTGGCGGTTGTGGAAGCGGAGTCTGTTCCGGCAGTACAGGCTCCGAGTGCTGCGGTCAAGCCTAGCCCTGCTAGTCCAACCAGCAGCTTACTTGAAATTGAGTTTCTTCTGATCATTGCATTCTCCTAACTAAAGTCCAAAAATGAAGTCGCATGAGGCTGCACAATGTGCGGTGCAAAACTTCACATTTGTTTACTTGATTCAAAGGTAAATGATTTCATCCGGGGTAGCCGTCACCCGTCTGATAGAGATTCACGGGTACATAAAGACTTCTCTTGGATGATGCACCCGTAATTAGAAGAAAGGTTTTTAGCTAAAGTCAGCGTTTAAAGTCATACGTATGGCAACCGCCAAGGCGGTTAGGACATCTAGGGCAGGGCGCGAAGATTAGTCCATTTAAATATAAGGTTGATTTTTCAGCATTATTTTCAACAGGACTTGCACAAATTGAAGCGAAATCCGCCCCCCAACCCCCAATTCTGGAGAAGCCGGAGTTCAAAGTCTCCCAGAATTGTGGGATTTGAGGGTCAGATGCGTAAGTCCCATTCAATATTCATGAATCAACTCTCGCAGATGTTGCAGTTGAGATCGCGTTTGAGATTGCTATGATCAGTCACAACTGATTTGGAGCAAGCTATGACCTGGTGGCGCAATCTCAAGCGAAATCCTTTGGCACGAATAGGAGCATCTATCTTGCTGATGTTCTACCTAGTCGTGATTTTTGCAGAATTTGTTGCGCCCTACAGCCCTAAAACTTCTCAACCTGACGGATCGCTGCTGCCACCCACACAGATTCACTGGTTCAGTGAGCAAGGATTTACAGGGCCTCAGGTATATCCCACAACTCAAGGTCCTGTCAGCTTAGAGACTGGCGATCGCGCCCTCAAGATCGATCGCACTCGCCCTTCGCCCTTGCGTCTTTTTGTTCAGGGTGACGAATATCAGTTTTTGCAGGTGAAGCTGCCGCTGCCGACACAGTTTTCCCTCAGCGATCCTAAGCTAGAAGACATAGAGCTGTTTCCGGGGATCAAGAGCAATCTCCACCTGTTTGGCACGACAGGAGAGGGGCGAATCAATCTTTTGGGCACCGATGAACAGGCGCGAGATCAGTTTAGTCGTCTGGTGCATGGAGGACGCATCAGCCTGTTTATCGGTATTGTGGGAACATTGATTACTTTTCCGCTAGGTCTTCTGGTGGGCGGTATTTCAGGCTATTTCGGCGGTGTCGTAGACGTGGTTTTGATGCGAATTGTGGAAGTGCTGATGGTGATTCCTTCTATCTACCTGCTGGTGGCTTTAGGAGGAATACTGCCGCCCGGTTTGACAAGCGCTCAGCGATTTTTGCTAATTGTGATCATTACCTCTTTCGTCAGTTGGTCAGGTCTGGCGCGAGTCGTGCGTGGGCAGGTGCTATCCATTAAGGAGCGGGTGTATGTGCAGGCGGCAAAGGCAATGGGAGGGCGATCGCTCTACATCATTCTTCGTCACATATTGCCGCAAACTGCCACCTACATCATTATTTCTGCCACTTTGACTATCCCTAGCTTTATCGTTGCAGAGGCGGTTCTTAGCCTGATTGGGCTGGGTATTCAGGAGCCTGATCCCTCTTGGGGCAATATGCTGTCGGTTGCTACCAATGCCTCAGTTTTGGTGCTGCAACCTTGGCTGGTATGGTCTCCTGCTATTTTGATTGTGTTGACGGTGCTGGCATTTAACCTTCTAGGAGATGGCTTGCGCGATGCCCTCGATCCACGAAATCTCCAGCGCTAGGATTTTAAGTCTCCCAATGTTTTTGGAAGACCTAAACTGGGCTTTGTCCATAAAAAGGCAGTACGGTTGACCAGTCTGGGCGATCGCCCCGCTGCCAATCTCGATAGGCTAGATCTAAAAGCGCGGGAGTCGTGGTTCCTAGCCCATCTGCGGCAGTCATTAGGTGGTAAGGTCTAGCCCAAGTTTCCAGAGTTTGTTGCCACTGAGCTTGACTCATTACCGTATCTTCTAGCAGCGGTTTCAACTCAGGAGAGTAGATTGCCACATGAACTTCCCCGCGTTGCGCCAGCATTTGCACTGCCAGATCGGGTAGGGTTGTTTCTGAATCTGCGGGTTTAAATGGGCTAGTAAGGTGAGCTTGGGCGATCGCTGCTAGAGTCGAGATGCCAAACAACGGAATTTTGAGCTGCTGGGCGAGAGTGCGTGCGGTGACAACGCCAATGCGAGTGCCCGTAAAGCTTCCGGCTCCTTTGGCGACCGCTAAAAATGCTAAGTCTGACCAGATTTGTGGCGGCAGAAATTCAGCTAAATGCAGATGTAAATGGGTAGAAACCTCTCGACCTAACGCCCAAGTTTGGCAGCGCGTCAGGTCATCAAAATTGCTTAAGGCTAAACCCAGATCAGCACTGGCGGTGTGAATTGCTAAGGCATACATGCGAGAATCGTTGGGCTTCTAATAATTAGCTTCAGCTTTTAACAGTAACACTCTTGTTTTGACGATTAGCAGCTTAATCCACGATGCTTAGATTTGATTTTGCCTCAGATTTTTCAGAAGGACTTGCCGCCGTACGCATAGGCGATCGCTATGCCTACATCGATCGCACCGGAAAAGAGGTAATCACTATAGATCCTAGCTTTGACGGCGTGTCTGCTTTCTCAGAAGGTCGGGCGCTAGTGCGTGTCAACGATGTATGCGGCTATATTGACCGGACGGGAGCTGTAGTCATTCCGCCTCAGTTTCCAGGTGCCAATGCTTTTGCCAACGGGTTGGCGGCGGTGCGCACAGGCAGTCGCTATGGCTATATCAATCTGGCAGGAGAGATGGCGATCGAGCCACAGTTTACGCTCAACAGCGATTTTTCGGAAGGGGTAGCAGCGGTCAAGCTAGACGAGAGCTACGGCTATATTGATCCGCAGGGCAAATGGGCGATCGAGCCACAGTTTGAGGATGCCTGGAGTTTTTCGGAGTCACGGGCAGTCGTGCGGATCGCAGGGCAGCCCGGATATATCGATCGCACGAGCGCTATCGTGATTCCCTCAAGTTTTGATGGAGCCTTTAGCTTCTCTGAGGGGTTGGGACGAATTCGGAAGGGTTCGATCTGGGGATTTTTAGACGTGACGGGAGCTACGGCGATCGCTCCCAAATTTGATTTTGCCTCAGATTTTTCACAAGGACTAGCGGCGGTGTTGGTGGGCAGTCAGTGGGGTTACGCCAATCCCCAGGGAGAGATAGCGATCGCGCCACAGTTTAGCTTTGCCGCCGATTTTGCGTCGGGACTGGCTGCTGTCACTCTCAACGGTCAGATCGGGTACATTGATCGAACTGGAAAAATAGCGATCAAGCCACAGTTTACCCAGGCAGGTTCCTTTGCCGGAGGATTCGCCTGGGTAAAGCTAGACAGTAACTGGCATTTTATCGATCCAGAAGGCAATTTTTTAACTTAAGGTTCTCAACGCGCTCAGCTCAAAATCTCAAGCTTTCCATTCATTCACTGCCTCATCTTTTGTGTTTGCATGATGCACCGGAGTTTCACGGCTAAACCTCATGTGAAGCGATCGCGTCTGCTCACCATCCGCAGCAACGGCAAGAATGGGGTAATCAAAATTGCCGTCTGGAAACATGATTTGAAACCGGAAGGTTCCGTCAGGGCTGAGGCGAACCGTTTGTCCAGCGATCGAGACAGTGGCATCTGGCTCTGTTGCACCATGCACAATTAATTCAGCATCAGCAACAAGCCAAAATTTGCGGGGTTGAAGAGGCGGTATTGAGTTTGAAGAACCCATGCCTGACAAGCCATACAGACCCACACCGGATAGACCATACATACCTATACCGGACAGATTGTACGTGCCTATGCCTGATGCAGTTGCCAAACCTACACCCGATAAGGTGCCGATCCCTGATGTATTTGCAAAACCATTGCTGGACATATTGCCCATACCGGATGCAGTATACATGCCAACACCGGACATGCCAACGCCCGACATAGTGTAGCCAACGCCTGATACACCAGACATACCAACGCCGGACATAGTGTAGCCAATGCCTGATGCGCCGGACATGCCAACGCCGGACATAGTGTAGCCAATGCCTGATGCCCCGGACATACCAACACCAGACATACCAATACCGGACATGATGTAGCCAATGCCCGACATTCCTGCTATTCCTATGCCAGATAAAGTGTACATACCAATACCCGACATGCCAACACCGGACATACCAATGCCGGACATAGTGTAGCCAATGCCTGATGCCCCAGAAATACCAACACCAGACATACCAATACCGGACATACCAGCACCAGACAGGGTATACATACTAATACCCGACATTCCTGCCAGCCCACTACCAGATGCAGTGTACATGCCAATACCCGACATTCCTGCCAATCCCATACCGGATGTCGTATATAGGCTGCCGATACCGGATGCAGTGTACATGCCGATACCCGACATTCCCATACCGGACATGCTGAGCAGAGCGGGAAATGCGCCAATCCCAATGCCCGACATGCCGATGCCCGACATGCCGATGCCCGACATGCCAATGCCCGACATGCCAATGCCCGACATTCTAGAAATACCGATACCTGACATCATGCCTATGCCTGACACAGTGCCCGATATCCCCGGTACGGTAGGCAGCACAAACGAGCTAGGTACCTGCTGCATAGACCCAAATAGCGACCCAGAGATGCGCTGCTCTTGAGCAATCTCAGCCAGTCTAAAAATGCGATCGTAAGAGGGATTCTCAAAGCTAGACCATCGGTAGGGTTCCCCTAACTCTTGAAACACACGGGTACGAATTTCTTCTTCCCAGGGAACCGTAGTGAACTTTTCCTCATACCATTCAGAGGGATAGACAGGCGGAATGCGAACGGGAATCGATCGCGCCAGCATCAGCCAAGTCCCTTCAGAGGTAACGTAACCGATTTCGACGATGTAATCGCGATCGCTGACAGGGACAGGGATGTACCAGTCTCGCGCAGCTTCGTCGCAGTAATACTGTTGAAGGCTATGGGGATTTTGCGTATCTAGACTCACATCAGTGACATCGTAAAAGCGCAGTGCAAGGCTTGTGCCCCCAATCTGCCGTAGCTCCTCCCGCTGTTCAGCAGCAATATCCCAGTAGGCATAAGCCCAGTGAGGATCGCGTGCCATTAGAGTAATACGGCTCTCGTCATAGCCTAGGGGCAGGTCAGGCAAGCCTTCATCTACCGAAGCCAAGTCTTCGCCAGTCAGATTGGGGTAGATTAAATTAGATTTTGCCGCTGGAGGACGATCGCTCCTCATTGCCCAAGGCATACCCAGAAATGCGTATCCTGGCTCTAGCGAAGCGGCTCCAGCAGCTTCATTCACAGGCTCTTCAGCTAAGCCATCATCTTTCTCCGTCACAATGGCAGACTCGCCAGCAACAGGCTCACTCTCTACCAGCAGACTGTCAGCGGCTTCGACAGATCCAGCAGGCGGGATAGGCACCCGAACTGGCTCAGAACGGGCTAGTAGCAGCCATTGGTTATCTGCCGTAAGGTAGCCAATTTCAGCAATATAGTCGCGATCGCCCACCAGAATCGGCAAGTGGCGATCGGTTTCAGTTTCGGCGCAGCTAAACTGCTGAACGTTGTAGGGAATCTGTGTGTTCAAATCCAGACCCGTTACGTCAGCAAGCAACAAAGTCAGTTTTTCACCCCCTTGCTGGCGCAAAGCAGCTTTTGCAGCTTCCGGTGTTTCCCAGTAGGCATAAGCATCTTCAAAATTACGGGGCGTGAGGATAATGCGGCTTGGCGGGATCGGCTCTGATGGAATTGGCGCGCTGATTTCCGGCTCAGCTGTAGGAATCTCAGGTTCGGGTGATAGAGCGCCTAGAGCGGCGGTTGCCAGTGCTGCACCTCCTGCGATCGCCCCCAATCCCAAACCGTTTGTAGATTTTGCTTCAACAGCTTCAACGTCAGAGATAACCGGATCGGGGATAATCGGGTCAGAAATCACCGGATCAGCAACCACCCGCACCGGAGCCGATCGCGCCAGCATCAGCCAGCGATGATCCGCCGTGACGTAACCAACTTCTGCAAGGTAGTCTCGATCGCTCTCAGAAATAGGCACATGCCGATCTTGATCCGTTTCGGCACAGTCATACTGCAAAACGCTGTGGGGCGATTGAGTCTCTAAATCAATATCTGTAACGTCGTAAATGCGTAGCTTTAGCGCTTCGCCTCCCTGGTCTCGCAGTTCAGCTTTGTGGGCTTCAGGTGCTTCCCAATAGGCGTAGGCTTGTTCCGAATTACGGGGCGTGAGAATAATGCGGCTGTTCTGTCGGGCTGTGCTGAGAGCGGCGGCTCCGGCTGCGATCGCGCCCACAGCTCCCACAGCGCCTATAGCTCCTACTGCACCGGGAGAAGGTACAGGCGGCGCTGAACGGGTCGGAGCCACATCCACAGGCGGTACGAGAGGAGCAGGAGTTCTAGCATCTTCTACCCGCAGATCAGGGCGCCGCCGTCCTTTTAGCGCCCAAAACAGCGCCCCCATACCGCCTAATAGAAGCAAAAGAAGCCAGGGTATCCAGTCTCCTGAAGCGGGTGCAGCCACTGGATTGGGTGTAGCTTCTGGATCAGGTGCAGCCACTGGATCGGGTGCAGCCACCACTGCAGGAGCCTCGCTGGGAGCCGCTACAGAAGGACTGGCTAGGGCAGAAGGAACCGCTGAAGAGCCAACCGCCGCGATCGCATCAGAGGCCCTTGCTTGCTCAATCGCCTGTCGATTAGAGGCATCGGTAGCAAAGCCCAGGAAAGCCAGCACTGCCGGACTAGCATTGCCTTTGTAGACATAGGCTAACGGCTGAGAAAAGGGATAGCGTGGGTCGGTAGGCAGGGTCTTGTGCATCGGCACAATTCGCACGTCTTGGCGATCGAGCACTTGATCAGCGATCGCAAAGCCGATGCCATCTGTGCCTAACTGCTGAATGACTGCATCCGTTGTGTCATCTGCTTTGGCAGCATTTGCCCCTGCCTCGAAAGGCGATGCCTTAAAGACCGGGTAGTTGCTAAACGCTAGCCGAGTATCGCTGCTGTCGGGGCGATCGATAAAGCGGATTGCCCCAGGGCTGCCACCCAGCTGCGACCAATTTGTGATTTCTCCTCGAAAGATTTGGGCAAATTGCTGGTAGGAAATGTCGCCTGTGTAAGGATTATCTGGGCTAACTAGAATGGCAATCTTGTGACGGGCGATCGGCACAGCGGTCAAACCCTCAGCTTTTTCTGCGTCGGTCAAGGGGCGACCAATTGCCGCCAGATCTGCCGTGCCATTCAGCACAGATTGAAGCGCTGAGTCTGTTCCAGAGTAGCTGTCTTCTACTTTAGTGCCGTTATAGCGCTGCTGAAAGCGCTGCTTCAGCAACTGGTTAATTGTTTCTAAACTGGTTGAGCCATCAATCTTGACGATCGTATCGTTAGCAACGCTCTCTGGCAACCTGAATGCTGGAGAAGCCGGAGCTTGCGCCAGAATAGGGTCGGTTCTAAATGATGCTGCTGGAGATTTGGGAGCAGCGACCAGGGCAAGGAGCAGAGTCAGGGCAATGACCGGGGAACTTCTTCTGTGAGACATCATTTGGAGTGAATGTTAACCAACCCTAGCTGTTAATCTTTACAAAAGATTTGCCCAAATTATATACCCCTCGTCAAGAGCCGTCTGTTTACCCAGACTTAGGCTTAATTCGTGATAAAGATGGCACAAACCCCAGGGATCGAAGGGATCAAATCCTTGAAAGTTAGGGGATCATAATATCAGGCTTTTGGCACTCATTCATGCGAACTCATTCATGCCGCCCCAAGACTCCTTCAATTCTTCGCCTAGCGGCGCATCGCCCTCCAGCACCGAATCTCACGATCTTGTGTTTCAGCATCAGGTGCGGCGACTGCATCGAACCATAGTCTACGGTCGCTGGACAGTCGTAGGGTTACTGTGGCTAACTTTAGCGCCTCTCAGTCTTTGGGGTTTGCGCTCAGAAATTTCTCTATGGCGCGATCATTTGACTTGGGCGGCTGTTCGCTACGGTTTGATCTACAACCGCCTGTCTGCGATCGGTCTAGGAATCTGCCTTGGCATGACAGTTGCCGCTTTAGTGTGGCACAGCCGCAACCTTCTGCTGGGGCTACCGCAACCCTATCAGGCTTATCTCGAAAAACAGGTTTTGCAGATTCGTCAGCAGGGAAAAACGCACCCTCTGTGGAAGTGGGTATGCGGAGATCAGTCTAACTAGCATTAGTTTAGACAAGCCTTAAGTTAGCCAAGCCTCACTTCTTGGCAGGTTGAACAGCACAGGCTCCAGGTGCGGTTGGCGGCTGACAGTTATTGATATAAAGCTGCTCAATGTAAGGGCTTTGCCAAGCTAGGGGAATCTCCAGGAGATCGCGGGTGCCCGTAAAACCCTGCCCAATAAACAAAAGGAAAGCAAAACTGTTGAGAACAATATGAACATTGCGCCAACGGTGGGTGCGATCGGCATAGATGTCAGGGAAAGTGGCAAGGGAAAAAATCATGAGCAGAGCTGCCAAAATACCGTAGTGGTAGTGAGAGATATACCACTCAGATCCACGCCGATAAATTTCAGGTTGGCAACCCAGCAAAATCAGCCCCATCCCGGTTAGCGTCGCAAAAATACCTCGCCAGAGTTTTGCCCTGGCTTTGTTCAAAAAAATTAAGGAGACGATCGTCAAAACAAACATTAGCATCACAAACCCTGCTCGCAGAGGTTCCGAATTCCAAGTTTGTTTTTCGAGAAATTTGGAGACTATGGGGTATGCCAGCCCCAAGAGCGCCACAGAAACGACCGAGTTACTGAGCAAGCGTCCAAGTTTCAGATGCTCGGTGCCCACCGTCGGCGGAATTTTGCTCTTACCGCCTTCTTCTTGAGTTTTGAGCCGACGGCTACGAGTCAGCGTTGCGAAGTAAACTACCACGCCTATGAGAGGAAATACAAAACCGATCGCGATAAAAGGATGAATCAGGGCAGCAATATCTTTAGAGTCCATACAAAACCTCTGATACCAGGACTTTTACAAGCAGTATAGACATAACCACTTAGACATAACCACTTAGCAATTTACCCTAAGATTTGGAGGTTTCGCTTTAAGTTTAGTAGACCGTCGAGTTAAACCTAGATTCAAGCCTCATACCGATTTAAACGAATTTGTGGGCACATCGAACCTCAGAAGGGGCTTGGCAATGCCAAGCCCATACCGGGATCTGTCGTGGTTCTAATTCAAATTGGTATCAGTAGAGGGCAAATTAGGGTTTTGTGGCGCGCGCCACAAAACCCTAAAAGCTGGATTTCAAAGGCGCTCTGCGCCTTTGAAATCCAGCTTTTAGAAAAATTAGGAGGACTTTGCGATCTCCTGAACCTAGATGCAAGATTAGCTTCTATCGTTGCCGCACTGGATAAGTGACATACAAATCGCGCTGAAGGGTAACTTCTACCGGAGCGGATGGATCATAGTAAGAGAGCGTAGAGTAGCCATAGGCCGCAGCTTGAGGCAGATTTTCTAGGTCGCAAGGAGAAGGGTAAGGAGTAGAGCCTAGAGTGACAGGCATCTCTGCTACTGAGGAGATTTGACTCATCTCTACCTGCATGGCGGTAGCAAGAATCTGTGCCCGATCGCGAGCATCGGCAACAGCAGCAATGTAGGCTTGTGCCTCCATATCATCACAGCTATTCGTAACGTAGCCGATATAGCGATCCTGAAGGTAAAGCTTGTCACTTGTCGCTTCTTGAGCAGCCGCCATGATCTCTTCAACGCGATCGCTCGTCGGTTCAGCCAGATCAAAGGCGATCGCGGCACTGCCTTCACCATAATAGTTGTAGGGGCTTGCACCAGGGACATCACCCATCTCGACCGTGATATCGCTAGCAGGAACCCCAGCGGCCACCAGGGCAGCCACGAAAGGCTTTAGTATCTCCTCAGTCAAAGGGGGAATGGGGGGTGGCTCAGGCAGTTCCGCCCCGCTAGCAGCCGGATCAGAGACAGGATAGGGATTGAATGTGGAGATGTCGTAGCTTAGTACGATCAGCTGAACTGAGGCTTTGTCAGCAGGTCGGCTAATTTTTCCATGCCCAACAACCATCAGTACCTGATGATCGTCAGTAGCAGGGGGATAGAAAAGTTGTGCCACTTGAACAGGCTGGGCGATCGGCGCAGTCACAGATGGCGTGGCATCTAGATCAGGCGAATCGCTGGATGTTGCCGCATTGACGGCTTGAGCGGTCGTGCAAATGGACACTGTGCAGATGGAGAGAGAGGCGATCGCCGCACTCAAGCCCACAGTTAATAGAGACTTCCTCACCATACGTAATTCCTTGGTTCCCTAAATCAGGCGAATTCATCCAAACTAACCTGCATTATTCAAAATTCACCCGCTGAAATGAAAAATGAAACAATATCAACACTTTGCAAAATGAGCGTGAAGGTTTTGGGTTTTGGGATGAGTGGATGAGTGAATGAGTGGATGAGTGGATGAGGAATTTTCTATCTACTCACCTACCCATCTACCCACCTAAACTCTCCCCGATGCCGATCGCTTCTGAAACGCTCCATTCCCCGGACGACCCAGCCAAGCGTCGCCATCTACCACCAGTTCGCCCCGCAGAAATACTTTTTCGACTTTGCCCGTCACCTTGCGCCCTTCGTAGAGGGTGTAGTCGGCGTTGGAGTGATGGGTGCTAGCGCTGAGGGTATGAACCTTGAGCGGATCAAACAGCACCAGATCGGCGTCGCTGCCCACTGCGATCGTCCCTTTGCGGGGGAACAGCCCAAACATTTTAGCGGGAGCGGTGGCGGTGAGCTGTACAAAGCGGTTTAGCGAAATTCTGCCCATGCCCACACCGCCGTCAAACATGAGGGGCAGACGAAACTCTACGCCCGGTGCGCCGTTGGGAATGCGCTCAAAATTGTCGTGTCCAAGCTGCTTAGAGCGGTGGATACCATAAGGGTTTTCATTGAAGCAAAAGGGGCAGTGATCGGTGGAAACAATTTGCAGATCGTCAAACTTGAGTCCGCGCCAAAGCGCCTCCTGGCAGTCGTGATCTCGCAGCGGCGGAGTCATGACAAATTTGGCAGGTTCAAAATCAGGGCGATCGTATTCCTCAATGCCCAGAAACAGATAGTGGGGGCAGGTTTCGGCAAAGGCTGAAATACCGCGATCGCGGGCTTCCACGACCTCCTCCAGTGCCTCTTTTGCCGATAGATGCACCAGATACACTGGAACTTCGGCAAGCTCGGCAAGGCGGATGGCGCGATGGCTGGCTTCCGCCTCCATGATCCGGGGTCGCGTCAGGGCATGAAACTTGGGTGAGGTGTTGCCTTGAGCCAGCGCTTCCTCAATCAGCACTTGAATAACGCTGCCGTTTTCGGCATGGATATTGATCATGCCGCCCTGTGTGCCTACTTTGCGCATTGCCTTAAATATTCCGGCATCGTCCACCATCAGCACGCCAGGGTATGCCATAAACATCTTGAAGCTGGAAATGCCGTCGCGATCGATCAAATCTGGCAGCTCCGCCAGAGCATCGGACGTGATATCTGTGAGGATAATGTGAAAGCTATAATCCACACAGGCTTTAGGTTCTGCTACTGCCATACGGCGATCGAGCGCCTGTTTTGGCGTTTCGCCTCGCTGCTGAAGCGCAAAATCTACGATCGTTGTGGTGCCCCCAAAGGCAGCCGATCGCGTTCCGGTTTCAAACGTGTCGCAGGTGACGGCATCCCCCAAGGGAAACTCCATATGGGTATGCACATCCACTCCGCCCGGAATTACCAGCAGTCCCGCTGCGTTATGGACGATCGCGGACTCTGAAGGAATGTGACGGGCGATCGCCTCAATCTGCCCATTCTTAATCAGCACATCGGCAACATAGTCATCTACAGCCGTGACAATTCTGCCACCCTTAATTAACACGTCCATCATTGCTCCTCGACCCTGCAAAACTGCTGACAACCTACTACATTTGGGGTCAAGCAATAGATCAATGGCGAACTTATTTAGAAGCTGTCATTTGTTTTAATAGGGCAGTACTGCTGTGGGAGAGAGGCTATGAATATCCGGGATGCTCAGGAATCAGATTTACCTGCGATCGTAGAGATCTACAATGCCGCCATTCCAACCCGGATTGCCACTGCCGATCTGGAGCCAATCACGGTAGAAAGCCGCTACCTCTGGTTTAAGCAATATCACCCTGATAAGCGACCGCTATGGGTTTTGGAAGTTGCCAACGAAGGAGGCAAAAACGAAGAAGACAAAGAAATCGCTGCATGGATTAGCCTCACCTCTTTCTACGCGGGTCGCCCCGCATACAGCGCCACGGCCGAAATTAGCATCTATATTGCCCCCCAGCACCAGCGCCAGGGCTACGGCAAACACCTGATCAAACGCCTGATAGAATTCTGTCCTCAGCTGGGCGTGACGACGCTCCTGGCCATGTATTTTGACCACAATATTGGTAGCCAGCGGCTATTTGAAGGACTGGGCTTTCAGCCTCAGGGACACCTCACCAATATTGCCATCTTGGATGGACAGCAGCGGGGACTCATTATCGCAGCGCTCAGAGTTTAGCTTTACTCGGATATGCCAAAGCCGTAGCGCTGAAACACGGCGCTGGCTGGGCTACTGCTCAAAAACTCCACATAGCTTTTGGCGGCTTGTGGATTCTTGCTCTCTTTGAGAACGGCGATCGGGTAAACGATCGGCGAATGTAGCTCATCCGGTGCGGTGGCAACTTGCTTGACCTGAGTTGAGATTAGCCGATCGGTAGTGTAGACAATGCCCGCATCAACATTGCCGCTCTCGACCGCTGCCAGCACGTTACGGACGCTGTTGCCATATATCAGCTTCGATCGCACCTGCGCTAAGATGCCTAAATTTTTAAATAGCTCCTCAGTATATTGCCCGACCGGGACGCTGCGAGGTTCGCCCACGGCAATCTTTTGCACCTTATCTCCCGTCAACTGTCGAAAGCTCGTCAGGTTCAGGCTTGAATTGCTGGGCACAATCAGCACCAGATGGTTGGTCAGCAGATTGCGGCGGGTATCCGTCAAGATCAACCCTTTCTGCTGCAAGGCATCCATTTGGCGTGAGGCAGCGGAGATGAACACGTCAGCAGGTGCGCCCTGTTCAATTTGCTGCTGCAATGCGCCAGAAGATCCAAAATTGTAGTTAACGCCAGCACCAACGGTTTGCTCAGCTTGGGGATCGATCGCCTCCAAGACATTTTGCAAGCTGGCAGCAGCGGAAATTAGTAGACCTCCGCTCGTCTGTGCGGTCACAGAGTCTCTCAAATCCAGAGTCAAACCCCCCAGAGTCGAAACCCTTAGAGTCAAAAGCAAAGTTGCTAGGAGTCCGCCTAAAAAGATGAGAAAGTGTCTCTTTTTCATGTGCCAGTGCCCTAATAGATTTAGATAGATCAGAGTTTGCGACCGTCTTTAGACCACAGCCTTTACATCTCAAATATTTATATTACCAACTAAGTTGGTATTCCCAGCAATGCCCAGAAAACAGCAAGGATGGATTACCTTTCAATCTTCGGAAGAGGAACGGCAGCTTTTGGATCAATATTGTCAACAGTCTCAGCGCAGTAAGACCGAGATCTTGCGGCAGATGATCCGCGATCTAATGCCTCTAGCCCAGGCTTCGACAGAGCGATCGGATCAGGAGGAAGCTATTTTTGAGGAAAGGCTTTCTGAAAACGAGTCCCTAGAGCTAGATTCTGAGCTAAAACCCTTAAAAGTCAGTGCGCGGAACGTTTTGCGAGGCAGGGTGAAACGGCTGATCTTGGGCGTGACTAGCGCTGAGGTTATCGTGGAAATTGCGTCGGGTGCAGAGCTGGTAGCAACCATTACTCGCGCTTCAGCCGAACATCTGGAACTCAGCGAGGGCAAAGACGTTTATGCGGTGATTAAATCTAGCAACATCATGATTGCTAGTGATTAAGCATTTCCCAATCCTCACCATTGCCTCTCGGTATGGCTGCCCGCTGTTTGCGCCTTGCGACAAGGTAAAAACCAGGTAACATGAAAGGTGAGTCAACCCATACAACAGCAGCTATTGTGTTTGTCCTTCACGGTTACGAATATCTCCTGGGATTCGTGATTGTTTGTAGCCTGGTGTGTGCTGCGGCAATCATCCTCTCCACTTTGCTTTCCCCTCGCCGAACGGGCGTAGAGCGGCGCACCACCTACGAATCTGGGATGGAGCCACTGGGCGCAGCCTGGATTCAGTTCAACATCCGCTACTACATGTTTGCCCTAGTATTCGTCATCTTTGATGTGGAGACTGTGTTTCTTTACCCTTGGGCAGTCGCGTTCAATCAGCTTGGTCTGCTGGCGTTTATTGAAGCCCTAGTTTTTATCGGCATTTTACTTATCGGTCTGGTCTACGCTTGGCGTAAAGGAGCACTTGAATGGTCATGAATCCTCCCACTTCCGGTGATGCAGCCGAGAAGCTGTTAAATCCGATCGGTCGTCCTCAAGTGACCCAGGATCTGTCAGAAAACGTGATTCTGACCACGGTAGACGATCTGAACAACTGGGCACGTCTTTCCAGCCTCTGGCCGATGCTCTACGGCACAGCCTGCTGTTTCATTGAGTTCGCGGCACTGATTGGCTCTCGCTTTGACTTCGATCGCTTTGGCTTGCTGCCCCGATCGACCCCGCGTCAGGCAGATCTGATTATTACGGCAGGCACGGTGACGATGAAAATGGCTCCAGCACTGGTGCGCCTCTATGAGGAAATGCCTGATCCCAAGTATGTGATCGCCATGGGAGCCTGCACCATTACGGGGGGTATGTTCAGCATGGATTCACCTTCGGCAGTGCGTGGTGTAGACAAGCTGATCCCGGTGGATGTTTATATTCCGGGCTGTCCTCCCCGACCAGAAGCCATTATTGATGCCATCATCAAGTTGCGCAAAAAAATCTCGAATGAGGCGCTGGCAGAGCGCGGCACGTTTGCCCAAACGCACCGCTACTACAGCACGACCCACAGCATGAAGCCTGTCCCCGATATTCTCACCGGGAAGTATCTCCAGACGGCTGCTCGTCAAGCGCCGCCGAAGGAGCTGATGGAAGCGATGGGCTTACCCGTTTCGCCTGTGGCTCAAGAGTTGCAGCCTGAGAAGGAGGTTGTTGAGCGTGGCTGAAGAAAATTTGGCTCCTGAAACTGCAACTCCTGAAACTGCCATCGTTGAAGTGGGTAGCACCTCTCGTTGGCTCACCGAAAATGACTTTGAGCATGAAGTTTTAGAAACTGACCATCTTGGCGTAGAGGTATTGAAGGTCGATCGCGATTTTCTCTTACCCTTTTGCGCGGCGCTGAATGCCTATGGCTTTAATTGCCTTCAGTGTCAGGCGGCCTATGACACGGGGCCGGGCGGCGAGCTGGTTAGCACCTATCACCTGATTAAACTTAGCGATAATGCCGATCGCCCTGAAGAAGTGCGGGTAAAGGTATTCTTGCCCAGAGAAGATCCCAGAGTTCCCTCGGTTTACTGGATTTGGAAAGGAGCCGACTGGCAAGAGCGCGAAAGCTACGATATGTATGGCATTACCTATGAAGGGCATCCTAACCTGAAGCGGCTGCTAATGCCAGAAGACTGGGTGGGCTGGCCTTTACGTAAAGACTACATCTCTCCCGACTTCTACGAGCTTCAAGACGCTTACTAGGGCTTCGCCCAAGGAGTTTAGCAACCGTCAAGGCGGTTAGGACTCAGGACGGGGACATTTAGGGTGGGGCGCTTCACGCCCCGCCCTAAATGTTTTAAACAAACTGGCGACAGCCAGATCTAGATATTTGGGGGCTTTGGATTTTAGAGTCAATCTAGAATTCAAACTCCAAGATCAGGAATAGCGAATCCCTGCCTTATCAAACCGATCGAGCGCTTCCTGAAGGCGATCGCAGTCGGCAATCAAGCTAATCCGCACATAGCCTTCGCCGCCTGCCCCAAAGGCGTTTCCAGGTGTCACCACTACGCCCGTCTGTTGCAGCACCGACAGGGCAAAATCTGTGGAGCCAATGCCGGGAGGGCAGGCAACCCAGAGATACATAGTAGCTTTGGTTTTGGGCACATCCCAGCCCAGCTTTGCCAGCCCTGCAATCAAAAAGTCGCGCCGGGTGCGGTAGCGATCCTGCACGTCATGCAGATAGACATCGGGAAGGTTGAGCGCTGTCTGAGCCGCTGTTTGCAATGCCGCGAAAATGCCATAGTCCAGGTTTGTTTTCAGCGTCCGCAAGCCCTGGATAATGTGGCGATTGCCGACGACAAATCCAACCCGCCAACCTGCCATGTTGTAGGTTTTAGACATGGTATGAAACTCTACGCCAATGTCCTTTGCGCCGGGAATTTCCAGCAGGCTAGTGGGCTGATAGCCGTCGAACGCTAGCTCTGCGTAAGCCTGGTCATGCACCAGCATAATCTCGTGCCGATGGGCAAACGCTACAATTTCCTCGAAAAACTCGCGCGGGGCAACGGCGGCAGTCGGATTGCTGGGATAGTTGAAGTAAAGGATTTTTGCTTGCTGAGCGATCGCGTCAGGAATCGCCTTCAGGTCAATTAGCCAGTCGTTTTCGGGCTTAAGGATCAGCGGATAGATTTTGCCCCCCGCAATCAAAGGTCCCCGAAAATGCGCTGGATAGGACGGACTGGGCACCAGCACCAAGTCACCCGGATTAATGTAGGCGATCGCCAGATGCGCCAACCCTTCTTTTGACCCCAGCAGCGGCAGCGCCTCGCCATCTGGATCAAGCGCGACGTTGTAGCGACGATAGTACCAGTCGGTGATGGCGCGGCGGAAGTCGGCAGTGCCTTCAAAGGGCGGATAGCCATGATTCGCAGGATTTTGGAGAGCGGCGATCGCTGCATCGACGATCGGCTGAGGGGTGGCTCCATCTGGATTTCCCATGCCTAGATCAATTAAATCTAGCCCCTGTTCTCGCGCTCGCGCCTTCAGCTCATCTAGACGAGCAAAGACATAGGGAGGAAGGCTACGGAGGCGATCGGCGGGGGTAATCCAGTCTAGGTTCATGCTGCAAAAGGGATAAAAAATTGAGGGGTTCTGCCCCGGCGCTATTGGTTAGATTCTATGGTTCAGAGTCAACGGATTTGAAGCTTCGATCTGAGCCTGATGCAGCGCCGGAAGCATTGCCAGAGGCAGTCGTAGACACCATTGCCGCCATCAGATGCTCTGGCGTCATGGCAAAGGGCAAATGATGAATATCTGAACCCGGACGACAGGCAAAGACTGCCGCTTGATGCAGCTCAGCCAAGGTGATTTCACCCAGCCCTAAATCATTAAGGCTCTGAGGCAAGCCCATTTCGCCATAAAACTTTAGCAGCTGCTGACGAGAGGTTTCTGCCAAAACGCTGCCCTGCATCAGCTCTTCCAAGCGGAGCTGCACCAGAATGCCATAGGCAACCTTTTCACCATGCAGCACTCCGTGGCTTTGGGGGAGCTGCGTCAAGCCATTGTGAACGGCATGAGCAGCAACTGTACGGCACTGCGCTCCCCCCAATCCACCAATCACCCCGGCTAGCAGCACCGTTGCATCGACCACTTCTCGCCAGACCTCACTCCCTGGAGTCTGCAACGCCGCCGCAGATTTTTGGAACAGCAAATCTCGGAGAATTCTTGCCTGTTGCACGGCAGCAATGATCAGCGTTTGCTCCGAATGTCCGCTGCTGACCGAAGCCTCATACCATTTTGCCAGAGCATCGCCAATACCTGCCACCAGCGTCCGGCGTGAGGCAGTTTGCACTAGGTCATAGTCCAGGATTAGCAGATCGGGACATTTGACCAAGCCCACATCATACAGAAATGCGCCCTGCTCTGAATAAACATTGGAGAGTGCTGTCCAGGCGGCACAAGTTGCGCCAGAGGTAGGAACCGTGACTACAGGTAAATTACAGCGATGTGCCACGAGTTTTGCGGCATCTAGAGCCTTGCCGCCGCCCACGCCAATGATCAGATCAGCTCCATGTTGAGCCACGGCTTCTACCAGGGTTTTCAATCCCGACTCGCTACAATCTGCCCCGTAGGATGCCTGGGCGATCGCCCCTCCCACAGCCTCCAGCGCAGGATACAGCGCATGGACGACTTCTAAAGTTCGATCGCCCCCCACGACCAGAGGACGCTTGCCCAGACGGGCGATCGCTGCCCCTGCCTGAGCCAAAATTCCTGCGCCTCTCATCACCTGCGCAGGAGCCACAGCCAGGATTGGCATTGGCGCTACGGTAGCATCAGCAAGCAGTACTGCGTCAGTCATAATCGGAGAATCTCAGTGGAGATCTGCAAAAGGGAGGAAAACGAAGTAAAGGCAACCTTACAGTAAACACAACTTTACTACATTTGTATTCTAGCTAACTGTCTGTTAAGGATCTTTCAGCGGCAGAGGGCAGTTTCGCCAGGTTTTCGGAGAAAATTTCAATTTCCATTTGGTCATCCTTGCGATCGAAAAGCGATCGCTTCACCTGACCTAAAATGAGCGGCTGAGTCAGCCCTGGCTCTGGATGCACGACTGCTCGTGCCCGAATTGTCAGCTGCTGCCGACCTCGGCTCAGCCGCCCTACCGAAAACAAGTCGCTGGCAGCCTGTCGTAGCGTGGCATCTAGCTCAGATTCGGTAATGGTGGACGAGACAACAATTACTGCCTGATCGGCACCCGAATCATACACGGTTAAAAACCGCACAGCACCCGGTACAACGGTTCGGGTAAAGGGCACAACGCTAAGGGCAAACAAACCGACGGTTAACACAATGCTGAAGCCCGTAATACCCACCAACCGAAACCGAAAGCCCCACTTGAAAAGAAAGCTCAGTCCGGCGATCGCCCCCAAGACCAGCGTAGCGATGCCGACCCATTGGGCGTAGAGTTGAAATGCAGCAGGTGTAAGCATGAAAGAACAAAAATAAAGGGAACTCGGTGAGGCTTTGCTGTGTGACCCTATTCGTTGCTCACTGCCGCTACGGGCTGAGCCTGGGAAGATTCCAGAGCGGCTTTGAGGGTATGCCAAGAGAGATTGGCGCACTTGATGCGAACTGGAAACTGCGCCACGCCCTGCATGACGTTGAGCTTGCGCAAATCTTGAGGAAACTCTGCCTCGCCCCGCATCATCGACTGAAACCGCTGCACCATTTCCAGCGCTTCGTCAGTGGTTTTACCCCGGAGTGCGTCTGCCATTAAATCGGCGGATGCCATCGCGATCGCGCAGCCCTCTCCCTCAAATTTCACATCGTCGATGCGATCGCCCAACTCGCTAAGTTTGACAGTCAGCTCGATCGTGTCGCCACAAGAAGGATTATGACCCTTTTGGTAGCGATCGATCGGGTCAGCCTTGCCGCGATTGCGGGGTTTTTTGTAGCGCTCCAGAATCACCTGTTGATAGAGATCCCGCAAGTTATCCAATGCCATAAAGTAGATTCGTGAGCGTTTACCTCCATCCTACCAGCTTTAATTTGGGCTTTGGTTTAGGGATCGTTACTTCATCCTGTCCCCTTTATTTTGTATGGCGCTACGCGCTTAGATCCAATGAGTTATTTTTTGAGAGCCGCGCGGCTCTCAAAAAATAACTCGTCCTAACTCAATTACGTGATGCCATAAACCTATGCGCCTGATTCTCTACAGCAAGCCCGGTTGCCATCTTTGTGAAGCGCTCCAGCTCAAACTTGAGCAAGTTCAGAACCTCCCGCTTGACCTGGAAATCCGGGATATCACCACCCAAGAGGACTGGTTCCAGGCTTACCAGTACGAAATTCCGGTTCTTTACGCGGTGCGGGATCTAGAGCCAGCGGCTCAGCGCTTCACTCTAACCCCTCTGCCTCGCTTTTCTCCCCGCGCCTCAGTTCAGCAAATTGAGCAGGTTTTGCAGAAATTCTTAGGGGGAAATCCAAAAAATGAGGCAGAATAAGCGCAAGATTAGCCGCTGACAGGCGAGAAAACCAGGCGCAAAAAACAGGCACAAGGAGAGCTGTTGACTATGAAACTTTTTGACATGACGTTGAGAGAGCTACTGGCAACGCTACCCGATGTTTCTTTGCCCCAACACCCTGCCTTAGATCAAAAAGTCACGGGTTTGGCGACCAACTCTCACGCCTGTCAGCCAGGGGATTTGTTCATCGGAATGCCGGGTACAAGGGTCGATGGCGGCGAGTTTTGGTCGGGGGCGATCGCCGCTGGAGCCATTGCCGCTCTGGTTTCGCCTTCAGCGGCACAGAAGGTTTCTGGAGCTGGGCATCAGAATCCTTGCCTTATCACATCTGCCGATATGCCTCACGCCTGTGCCCAAATTGCAACGGCCTTCTACGGCAATCCGGGACAGAAAATGTCGATGGTGGGCGTGACGGGCACCAACGGCAAAACCACTACTACCCACTTAATCGAATTTTTGCTCAACCAGAGCCAGCAGCCTACCGCACTGTTTGGCACGCTCTACAGCCGTTGGGCAGGTCATCAGCAGACTGCTGCCCACACGACTCCCTTTGCGCCAGAGCTACAGGCACAGCTCAGCGAAGCTGTGGATGCAGGCTGCCAGTATGCCGTGATGGAGGTGAGTTCCCATGCCTTGGCGCAGGGGCGCGTCTGGGGCTGTCCGTTTGAGGTGGCGGTTTTCACCAACCTGACCCAAGATCACCTCGACTACCACAAAGATCTGGATGATTACTTTGAAGCCAAGGCACTCTTGTTTAGCTCCGATTACTTAAAGGGACGAGCCATTATTAACCGAGATGATGCCTATGGACGGCAATTGATCGATCGCCTTCCCCCCGATCGAGTTTGGACTTACAGCCTAGCCAGCCTCGAAAATACGGTCGACGAAAATACGGTCGACCTGTGGACCAGTGATTTAGTCTATGCAGCAGAAGGCGTACAGGGAATTTTGCATAGCCCTAACGGGTCACTTGCCTTTCGATCGCCTTTAGTCGGTCAGTTTAACCTAGCAAATCTGCTGGCGGCAGTTGGGGCAGCCTTGCATCTGGGGCTAGATCTGGAGGCGATCGCCCAAGCTTTGCCCCAGTTCACCGGAGTGCCGGGACGCATGGAGCAGGTACAGTTCCAGCCCGATCAGGACATCAGCGTTATTGTAGATTATGCCCATACTCCCGACAGTCTAGAAAACATGCTGAGAGCCGCTCGACCCTTCATTTCGGGTCGAATGATCTGTGTGTTTGGCTGTGGCGGAGATCGCGATCGCACCAAGCGCCCTTTGATGGGCGAGATTGCAGCCCGCCTATCCGATTGGGCAATTGTCACCTCTGACAATCCGCGTACCGAAGATCCAGAACGCATCCTGCAAGATATTCAGGCTGGAATTCCCGCTAGCGCCCACATAACCGTGATGGGCGATCGGGCTGAGGCGATTCGTCTGGCTATTTTGGAGGCGAAACCAGGGGATGGCGTGCTGATCGCGGGCAAAGGTCACGAGGATTATCAGATTTTGGGGACTGAGAAGGTTCACTTTGACGATCGGGAGCAAGCCCGCGAGGCGCTCATGCAACGCTTTGCGCTGATTTAACAATCGGCATTCAAAAATCAGCAAAAAGTAAATTTCTGAGAAAACGGTATTAGATAGAATGAGGGGCATCGTGCTAACACAATTGAGCTTTACATTCATCCCCCTGAAAGCAGAACCCTATGAATCTTTCTCGCTCTCCTGATACCTCCCTTTATGAACTAGCTGCTGATTTCAATCAGACTCCTCAGCCTCTCAAAATTAGCCCAACTACCTTTAAGTCTACGGTTGGGCTAGTTTTTGATTTGCTGATCGAGCGAAAGATTCCAGCAACAGTCTGGTTAAAGCTGCCTAAAGGTGAAGTCTGGCAAGCAGAGGTTCAGCGTTTTTGTCAGCTGGCAACGGCTCCTTACTCGCTATATTGTCTACAAACTCAGCAAGATTTAGAGAAAAGTAAGGGAAGTAAAAGATCGGCTGCAAAATCTGAGGCTCCCTGGGATCTTTCAGAAATGAGTCTGGAAGCAACGGATACAGAACTTGATCAAGTCTTGGGTCAAAGCCGAGAACCGATCGCGCTAGATGAAATCATGCAAGGCTCACAGATTCATTCTTTGCCCTTAGCGGCACAGAGCCAGCTGAAGCGAGAATATTTTTTGCTGGTGGCTGCACCTGAGTTTTATGGATTGATGCTGGTGCATCGTCCGCGATCGGGGTTATCTAAGAGTGAGGGGCGATCGGCAAAAGCCGCCAAGCTGCCGTTAGCAACACCTGCGGTAACGGCAGAATCGCTAGAACAAAAGCATCCGCTCCTAGGTCTTTGTACGTTTGAGGCTGATACGCTACGACAGGTCTTAGATGGAATTAATCGCGCTATTTGCTTTGGTCAGCCTGAAACCCAATCCAGCGACGTTGTGGCAAAGCTGTTAATTACCTGGGAGCAGCTAGTTGAGACTGGAACTGTAACCACGCTGAACCCCGTTCTGTTGGGCGATTTGCTCGTCAAACAAATCCAGCGACAGGAAGATATCTGGCGCAGTGGCGCGACCCACCGCCGACAGTCTGAAAGCGTCTCTACATTGCGGCTAGAAAATGATGAGTTGTTGAACACCGTTCATCAGAAAGATGAGTTCATCAAAATTATGGGGCAAGAGTTGCGTACGCCCTTGACCACTATGAAAACGGCGCTTTCGTTGCTGAACTCACCCAGCATCAAGCCGCCCCAGCGCCAAAGATACATGGATATGCTGAGCCAGGAATGCGATCGCCAGAGTTCGCTAATTACCAGCGTTCTAGATCTCGTACAAATTGAGAGCACGGTCGATCAGGTACCCATGGAGGCTCTACGGCTTTCTGAAATTGTGCCGGGGGTCGTCAGCACCTACCAGCCGCTTGCCCAAGAAAAGGGGATTATGCTGGGCTACACCATTCCGGAGGACTTGCTGCCTGTTTCTTGCATTAGCCCTTGGCTCAAGCAGATTGTGATTAATCTGTTGCACAACAGCATCAAATTCACTTCCAGCGCTGGGCAGGTTTGGGTACGGGCAAAGCAGCAAGGCGACTATGTGCAAATCGAGTTTCGCGATACAGGTGTCGGCATTGCCCAATCGGATTTGCCCAAGATTTTCGATCGCTTCTATCGCATTCGCATTGCCTCCGGTGAGGATTCCAGCGGTTCTGGGTTGGGTTTGTCGATCGTTCAGCAACTTCTCTTGCGCTGCGGCGGATCGATCGCCGTTAAGAGTAAGGTAAATGAAGGGTCTATCTTTACTGTGTTGCTGCCTGTTTTCAACAGGAGCTAATGTAACAAGAGCTAACACATAGGCACAAGCTACCGTAAGTCAAAGGTTTTAGTCACTTCCTGAGTCGGACAACACATCGAGTCATTCGCGCCCTGAGTAACTATGGTAAGTCTGATCTTACCCGGCTCGATCGCCATAGATTTGAACTGAATGCGATCACCCAACAGGACGGGAAACATAGGTTTCAGCACTCCATTTTGATTGATCGAGAGAACCAGGTAGGTGAACACGCCCGAACCTCCTGTATTAACTGATAATAGGCTGACAGCATCTTCAGTCCCATCGTCATTTAGGTCACCAAACACGATCGAGCCTTGCTGACTCACAAAAGTTGCTGATATTTGCTTGGCTCTGTCTTCGTATCTACCGTTGATTAGTTTGACAGCTATCAGTTCGGGAAGAACATAACTCGGACTTTGAGGAATGGTATAAGCGGCATTTCTCAGCGCCTCTACCTTCTTACACCAGGCTTGCTTTTCGGGTGTCCACACTTCGCGTGTCAGACAGTTGTACCAGGGCGCGGTTGGTACGGGTGGCACGGCTGGCACCATCTGCGCTGAGCTAAGCGGTACGTGGCTGCCTGATAATAAGAGTCCGGCGATCGCACTCAGTCCCCATTTAATTTTCATAGAATCTCCCCACGCATATTTAGCCTCATTCAACCACTTTTCTGGCGTTGGCGATTAAGACGGGGACAGTTATGGTGAGGCGCGAAGTAAGGGCTTAGTAGGGGCTTAGCAATGCTAAGCCCTGGCAGCGGATCGGTTGTACAGGTTATCTAATCCACGATCCTAAGCAAACTGGCGACAGCCATATCAAAAGATCAAACGCCCAGAAGATCAGGGAAAGTTCGGTCGATCGTAATTTATCTATACTTATATTAAGCGGGACAAATTAATCTGCTGATATCCTGTAGGGAATCAAAATAGTAAAAACTAGAAATCTGATAGAGTTCCGGCCTCGTAGCGCATCAAAAGCAGCTCATTAAAAGCAGCTCATCAAAAATTACCAAAATTACTAAAAGAGGTTCTTGTGGCTCTATACGCAGAATTACATCGTCATTTAGGGGGTTCCGTTGTTCCTCGTGTGCTGTGGCGCTACTTTCAGCGCAACCAAGCTAACCTAGCCGAGCCTTTTGCGGACTACGAGGCTTTCGAGGATTTCTATACACGCCCGCGCAAAACGCTAGATGAATACCTAGAGCTACATACGCTCGTCGAAAAAGTGCAGACTCAAGACACGCTGCCTTACTTCATCTATCGTTTGATTCGTGGAGCCTATGTATTCGAAAATTTGGCTTATCTAGAGCTGCGCTACACGCCGTACTTGCGAACTCCAGAGCATCTCAGCCAAACGGAGCGGATTGACCAAATGGCGGAGATCGTTGAAACCGTCGGGATTGCGAGTCAGGCGGTGGAATACCCGATCGTCACCAGCCAAATTTTATGTATGCACTCGCGCCTGCCCTACGAGGTGAATAAAGCGATCGTAGACTTAGCAGCAGCTAATGAATATGTTTGCGGCATTGACGTAGCCGGGGGCGATGCTCATTATCGCGCTCGTCTGGGCGAATTTGTGGAGCTATATGCCTATGCGCGATCGCGAGGGCTAAACACCACTGGGCACCTCTATGAAACCACCGAAGGCTGCTATCCAGAGCTATTGCCCTATCTAATGCGCATTGGGCACGGCATTCAGATTCCATTACTGTATCCTGAGCTGTTGCCCCAAATTGCCAGAGAGGGGCAATGTCTGGAGGTTTGCCCCACGACCTACCTTAAAACGGGGACGCTGGAGAGCATTCAGCAGCTTAAAGTCGTGTTCGATCGCTGTCTAGAAGCCGGAGTAGACATTGCTATCTGCACAGACAATGCCGGATTGCACAACATGCGGCTGCCGTTCGAGTACGAGAACCTGCTAACCTACGACATTATTGGCTTTGAGGAGCTGCAAGCCTGTCAGGATGCTGCTTTTCGTCACGCCTTTGCCTGGAAACATAAGCAGCGCCCAGCTTCGATTCTAGAGGGGATTTTGCACCCAGAGCTGAATCTAGTGGGTTAAAGGCTAAAGGGAGCATTGAGTTCTTTGAAAGGTTCGCTCTGCGAACCTTTCAAAAGCTTTGGAGGGGCGATCGCATTGCAAAAACCGATTCTGCTTCACTTCCCAACTCTTCTTCCGCTTCTAATCGAGCTGCCTCCGCTTCTGCCTCATTGCGAGCCTCTAGAATCCGCCAAACCTCTTGCAGCATTGGTTCTAAGCCTGTGCGGGCAACGGCTGAGATGATGAAAATCGGGTCTGAGGTCAGTTCGCGAAGCTGAGTGGCGATCGCTTCTGGCAGGGGATCATCCGCCAGAAAAGCATCTACTTTGTTAATGCCGATCAGCTGAGGACGGTTTTCTAAGCCGCGACCATATGCCGTTAGTTCTGCCTGAATGGTTTGATAGGCGGCGATCGGATCTTCTGAAGTTGCGTCAATTAAATGCAGCAGCACGCGGGTTCGCTCAATGTGCCGGAGAAAATCATGTCCCAGGCCCGTACCTAAGTGCGCTCCCTCAATTAATCCAGGAATATCGGCAAAGACCGTGCCGTCGCCGCTGGGCTTTTGCACCACGCCCAAGTTAGGCACCAGCGTCGTAAACGGATAGTCTGCCACCTTCGGTCGCGCCGCAGACAGGGAAGAGATCAGCGTAGATTTTCCGGCGTTGGGCAAGCCAATAATTCCCACTTCCGCCAATAGCTTTAGCTCTAGTCGAATCGACCAAATTTCTCCCGGAATTCCCGGTAAGGCTCGCTCAGGGGCGCGGTTGCGGTTGCTAAGAAAAGCTTTGTTGCCCAATCCGCCCTTGCCACCCTTAGCCACACACAGCCTTTGCCCTGGCTCTACCAAATCGCCCAAAATTTCACCTGTCTCAGCGTTATAGATGACCGTGCCGCAGGGAACCTCGACCACGCGATCGCTCCCCGAAGCCCCCGTCATGCTTTTGGAGCCACCGCGATCGCCGTCATCTGCCTTAAAAACATGGGCGAATCTAAAGTCCAGCAGGGTTTGCAGCCGCTCTGCCGCCACAAAAATCACCGAGCCACCATGACCGCCATTGCCGCCCGATGGGCCACCCGCAGGTACATATTTCTCTCGGCGGAAGGCAACCATTCCATCGCCTCCATTCCCACCCTGAACTTCAACTTCCGCCTGATCAATAAATTGCATGGATCTTTAAACGAATTGCCTTCTTTGATGGTAATGGAATTGCGTATGGAGTGTGAAATGCAAAGTTGGGTGAAATGCAAAGTTGGGTGAAATGCAAAGTTGGGTGAAATGCAAAGTTGGGTGAAATGCAAAGTTGGGTGAAATATAAAAAAATTCACCTAGCGTTTTTGAGAAGTTCCTCCACGACCTGATCTAGCCCAACTGCCCGCGATGCCTTGAACAAGATACGATCGCCTGACTGCATCGTTTCTCGCAGCCGCTCCACAACCTCATCATGGCTAGAAAATTGCTCCGTGGGCAAGCTGCCTGCTCCCGCCGCCATTGCCTGACTTTCGGCAGCATCTGCCAAAATCAGCAGGGCATCCAGGTTGAGCTGCTGCGCCGCCACACCCACCTGATGATGAAATTCTGGAGAGCGATCGCCCAGCTCTTTCATGGTGCCCAGCACCGCAATTCTTCGCTTAGCGGGAGTTTCAGCCAGCAGATGCAGGGAGGCAATCATCGATTCCAGTCCCGCATTATAGGTTTCGTCCAAAATCACGATGTCGTGAGGCAATTCCCTGCGGTGCGATCGTCCTTTCGGCATTTCGACGGATAGTTCCTGCGTCAAACTTTCCCAATTAATCTGCAAAGCTTTGGCAACTGCTAGCGCCGCCAGATAATTGAGGGCATTGTGCCGACCGGGTAATGGCAGCTTAAAGTCTATGCCATCGACTCGCAACGTTGCAGCATCCACCCACTCCCCCTGCAAATCGCCGCCTTCCAATCCGTAGGTGATGGTTTTGCCTTGCCAGACTTCTGCTGCCGTCCGGATGAGGCGATCGTTGTCCTGATTCAGAATTGCTGTGCCTGTGGGCTGAAGCTGTTGCAGTAGCTCACATTTTGCATTGGCGATCGCCTGTTCCGATCCCAAGATGCCGATGTGCGCCGTGCCCACATTGGTAATGAGAGCAATGTCAGGACGGGCAATCTGCGTCAGCAGCACAATTTCTCCAGCCGCCCGCATTCCCATTTCAATCACCGCATAGTCGTGACTTGGCTCTAGCTCCAGCAATGTTTTAGGCACACCAATTTCATTGTTGTAGTTCGCCTGAGTCTTCAGCACCGAGCCTTGAGTCGCCAAAACTGCGGCAACTAGCTCTTTCGTGGTGGTTTTTCCCACCGAACCTGTGATGGCAATCACCGGAATCTTAAACTGGTTGCGCCACCAGTGAGCGATCGCCTGGTAGGCTTGCAGCGTGTCTTTCACCCAGAGCAGTGGCAGCTGAGCCTGATCGTCAGCCCGATCAACGATCGCCGCAATTGCGCCCTGCTGAATCACCGTCGGCACAAACCCATGCCCATCAAAGCGATCGCCCCGCAGCGCCAAGAAGACTTCACCGGGCTGAAGGTGACGGCTATCCGTGACAACGCCGATCGCCCTTTGCGATAAAGCTGCTGCCGTCAAATTAACGGGCGTGGCATCCAAAATTTCGATTAACTGACCCAAAGAAACGCGACAAGCCATGCTGGATACTTTGGTTATATAGATAAATGGTTATGTAGATAAATTTCGACAGATAAGAGCCAAATGGGTTGTGTTTCAAATGTGTTGCTGATTTTTTTGAAAGGAGCGCTCAGCGCTCCTTTCAAAAAAATCAACAAAAAATCAACAATAGACTTCTTGCAGATTAAAGTTTTGGGATTAGGTTTAGTGGGGGCGCAGCCCCCACTAAACCTAATTTGCAAGAGGTCTAATCTGTCTAGACCAACACCAGCCAAATGTAAGAGCCAAATGAAATCAGCGCTGGATGAATTAGCAGCCATGATACCCCTGCAAATCATCCTCTCGCAAATGGGGCGATCGGATTAACCGTTACGCAATTTAAGGTATTTGAGTATACTTTAAATCTAGCATGAGTAAAAACACGTAGACTAGATTTGGCTCTTTGAAGCTTCAAAGATGAAAAACCAGCGTAAAAATGCTTAGCTTATTCATAAATTTAAACTTGCAGTGATATTAATCACAAGATCTAGTTATAGATTCCGAGTATTATCGGATACGCTGGGCGTAAGTTCAATCATCTGTTACGGATACTCGTGCGGTACGTACTGGCTTAGTAAGTATGAGCCTTCAAGTATGCGCCTTGCGAGTTTTGGAATTTATTGGAATTGTCAACTGTGGTTACCGATAGTCAGATGAGTCGTTACAATCGCCCCATCATGCAGGAAGAGCAGCAGATCTACGATCATTTGCTGCACTGGATTGAGCTAGAGTCACCGACAGAAATGATTACGCGTTTCCAAACGCTGTTTCTGAATGGAACGGGCTATCCAGATCAGCAGATCTCTCAGGCGTTGAAAAAGATTGTGGGGTCTGAGCTAGCAACCGAAGACTTTCGCTACATTCTCAATCGCTGCTGCCACATTTTGATTAACCGTTGGCAAGCTCGCCCTCAGTCGCAGCTGGCAATTCCGCAGCTTGTGAAGCTATTTGAGTCGCCACCCCATGCGTTTGGCATCAGCGCCACCCATTCCTACACCATTAAACGGCTGCATAGCCTCATCAACCAATTTACCGAAACAGAGCAATATTTGACGTTGCGCCGTCTGGCTCAGGTGTTAACTGAAGCCGCCGAATCTCAGGGCAATCGCCCCCTAGGGATGCTGATTCGCCGCTATCCGTACTTATATGAACACTGCTTGCTGAGTGACGGGAGTACGCAAGAACAGAAGACAACCGTGCAGAAAATTCAGCTCGTTCGACAAAAACAGTTCGAGATTGATCTGTCGCAGTATGTGACCTATCAGGTAAGGCGATCGCATTCCACCCAATCTCCCACTGCCGACTCTCAGCACATTATCCTTCCGGTCACGAACCCCACGCTGCTCACCGATCAAGATTTGAGTCAAGCCCTACATCACTATATTGGCAAGATCGAAGGGTCGCGAACTCACAAAGATATTGCACTCAACTTCATGACCCATGTTGGCTCATCGCCCTCTATTCGATCGTTCAAAGACGATTTATATCAATACATCACGGCTTCGGTTGATCCAGCCTATGGCAATCGCAAGTTTAATAACCAGCTCTACTACTATCTGCAAGACGTTTTGCCCGACAGCAGCCACCAGTGCCTCAACGATTTTTGGCTCATTCGTATCTGCAACCACCTGCTCAACTTTTTGGTTGCCGATAAGCCCCAAAGCCCCAACCACTTTATGTTTATTGATCTAATCACCAACTTAGGCCCGATCGCCACCATTGGCATCTTGCTCAAAATTGTCTTGATTTGTCGCAAGGTCAGACCTTGCCTAGAGCGGCGGCTCTCTATTCTATTCAGCCATTATGAAATGTCTGCCCGTGAGGCGGTTGAGTGGTTGGTGCAAGCTCTTGAAACTCTTAATGTCGCCCTCACAACTAACTTTGGTTCTATGAATTTATCTTTAGTTCGCTGATTCTCTAAGATTTACCTTAAAATCTGTATTGCCGAAGCTGCCTATAATTCCTAAAATGTCATAGTCAGTTATCTCGTGTGTGGCTGACCCAGCTATTTTTTATAGTCCCTCAAGTTAAGGAGCACCCAGGATGACCCAAGTGGTCTTAGGCGAAAATGAAGGAATTGAGTCTGCTTTGCGTCGGTTTAAGCGAGAGGTTTCAAAGGCGGGCATCTTAGCAGATGTTAAGAGCCATCGCCATTTTGAGACTCCTTTAGAAAAACACAAGCGTAAAGCAATTATGGCTCGCCGCAAGAGGCGTTTTCGTTAGGGCGTATTGACGCTACATCCTCGCTACGCTAGTTAAAAGTGAGACATCTTGAGTACAAGATAAATTGAGTGAGAGATAAACTGAAGCGCCTGTTGCTCGATCGCCTAGTTGCTGATATTAGCGATTCTTGAGAGTCTGCGGCAAAGCTAGGTAGGGGTAGGATAAGCAATGACCATAGGTTCTTTGCGATCGCTGCCAAAAAATTATTGCCTTAGAGATTGGGGATGTAGCTAGACTATGTCCCCAATGATTTTGGGTTAGGGCGCTAGAGTTGACACAATAATTTGTGTCTGTTTTCTCATTAGCCTCCGTTAGAGAGTTAGAACTAGGTCAAAAGTGGCAAGACTAAGCGAAGCAGCCCTGATTTGAATTTGCTCGGAGGCAGAATCTCTCAAAAGGGCTGTTTGACTCGCTCATTTTTACAAGCTTCAAATCCATTAGACCTTAGCCTTGCAAGAGTACAGTTTTATGAGTAGTGCCTTTTCAGAACCTACCCCTAGCCAGTTTATGAATTCAGAGCGTCCTCAAAAGCCTAAGATGCTGGTCGTGGATGATGAGCCAGACAATCTCGACCTGCTCTATCGCACCTTCCGGAGAGACTTCAACGTCTTGAGGGCTGAGAGCGGCATCACGGCTCTGGAGATTTTGTCAACTGAAGGCGAAGTTGCCGTGATTATTTCTGATCAGCGAATGCCAGAAATGAAAGGAACTGAGTTTCTGAGCAAGACTGTGCCTCAGTTTCCTGACACAATGCGGATTATTCTGACAGGCTTTACGGATGTTGAAGACCTTGTAGAGGCAATTAACTCTGGACAGGTTTATAAGTACATCACGAAGCCTTGGGACCCCCATGAATTAAAGGGCGTTGTGCAAAGAGCAGCTGAAACCTATGACTTGCTAAAGCAGCGGACGGAGGAGCTGCATCAGGCTCAAGCTCAAACCACTCTACTCAGCCTAATTATTGCAGCAGTAGCTCAGGCGGCTCACAAAGATGATTGCCTTAAGCCGATCGCTGATGCCTGTGGCAAAGCTCTGGGTGCCGATCGTTGTGTTGTCCAGAGAGTTGAGGGAAAGAGCGTCGAGGGAGAGAGCGTCGAGGGATCTTTGGGTGTGCAAGGAGTCTATGGTTCTGAAAGCGAGGGTTTGGGTCAGCCCCTCGATCAAGATCCGCTAGTAGAGGCAGCGATCGCTACACACCAACTCCAGTCTTCTGTGCAAAAACTCTCTGTGCCAAACGATTTAGAACCTCGGCTCCACCCTGGTGATTCAGACATCCGAGCGCATATAGTCGCTCCTGTGGTGTTCAAGCATCAGGTGGTAGCCGTCCTGTCGCTGCAATGGAGCAAGCCTCACCTTGTGCAAGCTGATAAATTGATGCTCATTAACCTGGCAACTCAGCAGATTGGCATGGCGATCGCCTGTGCTTAATCAATTTGCAGCAGATTTTCAGTTCGGAAATCCTCCAAGCATTTGAGATTTAATCCGCAAACTTCCTGTCTCACAGATTGTGTAGGATTAGCTTATAAACTAACCGCAGTGTTTCTGTGAACAGTGCTTCTGTAAACTTGGCTTCTACTAATTCAACTGCCTCTCCTGTTGCTAAAGATATTCAGACAATATTTAATCGCATTGCTCCTGAGTACGATCGCCTAAACGATCGGCTTAGCCTAGGGCTGCATCGAGTTTGGAAGCAAATGGCGGTTAAGTGGAGCAATGCTTCTCCTGGCTCAGTTTGTTTGGATGTTTGCTGCGGTAGCGGTGATCTGACCCAGATGCTTGCTAGACAGGTAGGTGCAAAGGCAGGCGCAAAGGCAGGCGCAAAGACAGGTGCAAAAGCCGAAGGGCAAACCTATGGGCAACAAGCCTATAGGGGACAAGCCTATGGGGGACAAGTCTATGGGCTAGATTTTTCGGCGGCGCTATTGGCAACAGCTCGGCAGCGAGTTGAGCAAAACTTTCAGCCGCTACCCATAACCTGGATAGAAGGTGATGCCCTCCATCTTCCTTTTGATGACAACCAGTTTGATGCAGCAACCCTCGGCTACGGTCTACGCAACGTCACCGATATTCCGCGAAGCCTTGAAGAACTCCAGCGCGTCTTGAAACCAGGTGCTAAAGTTGCCATTCTCGACTTTCATCGTCCTAGCAACCCGTATCTGCGTAGCTTGCAGCAATGGTATCTGGATACCCTCGTAGTGCCGATGGCAGCAGGACTGGGTCTGAGAGAAGAGTATGCCTACATTAGCCCCAGTCTCGATCGCTTTCCATCTGGCGCTGAACAGGTCGTTCTGGCGGATCAAGCCGGATTTTCCCATGCCGTGCATTACCCGATCGCTGCTGACATGATGGGTATCCTGGTTGCTACGAAGTAATAGTGAACCCTCTAATCCTTAACCCCCATTCTTAACTCCCTTGGATCTTGCGACTCTCTGGACTCTAGCGGCACCGCCGATCGTAGGTGGCATCATTGGCTACTTCACCAATGACATTGCCATCAAAATGCTGTTTCGACCCTATCGAGCGCTGTATGTCGGCGGTAGGCGGCTTCCCTTCACCCCCGGACTTATTCCTAGCAACCAAGAGCGCCTAGCAAAGCGCATTGCTGACACTATTATGGGATCGCTGCTGACCCCCGACGAGCTAAAAAACCTGGCGCGGAAGCTACTGCAAACCGAACGCATCCAAGCGGCAATCTACTGGCTGCTGGGGCTAGCGCTAGAACAAGCTCAAGGAGCGAATGAAGAAAAGGCAATCAAGATTGTTGCCAATATCCTCAGAGATTTGCTGGGACAGTCGCTGCCCCGTCTCATTAAGGTCATGGCGCGGCGCGAAGACTTTTTGGAAACCCAGCTCAACCAAATTTTTGACCAGGTGCTTCTAGAGTTAAGGCTGACTGAAGCACAGGCAGTTCAGCTCTCTAGCTGGCTGCTGGAAACCGTGTTGCCGCCTGATGCTATTCGGCAGGTATTGGTCGATTTCCTAACCGATCGCAATATTCGTGTCATCGACGAAGGCTTGCGCGAGAAAACCAGCGGTACCTACTGGGTGGTCGCCAACCTGTTTGGAGTGCGAAACACTCTAACGCGGCTGCGGACTTACTGTTTGGACGATCGCGAACAGAGCAACGCCCGCATTGCTGAGCTGGTTACCTCTCTGGGAATTCAAGCTCGCCTCAAAGAGCTGTTGCAAAATCTCTCTTTGCAAAACCTGCCTGTTTCTACCGTGCGGCAATTGCGGAAAACCATGCGCGACAGCGTCCGGGGCTATGTTCAGCTCAAAGGCTCCGATGTCTTACAGGGGCTGAGCGATTCGATCGACTGGAATAATGTGGCGGCGCTGCTGCTCAATCGCTTGCGCACCTCAGATGCGGTCACTAGCGCCCTTCAGCCCGTCAGCCAGGAGCTGACCCTGGTGCTAGAGCGCTACCTGGAGCGAGATCTAGAAATGATCGTGGCTCAGGCTATTCCCATTTTGAATATCGATCAAGTGATTATCGATCGCGTCCGGGCAACCTCTCCCAAGGATTTAGAGCTGGCAATTCAGGGCATTGTCAAAAGCGAACTTCAGGCGATCGTCAATCTGGGTGGCGTTTTGGGGCTGGTCATTGGTCTGCTGCAAACGGTGAGTCTGCTGTTGCAGTAGATCTGGCAAATTCGCAGCCATAAGACGGGCATAAAAGCGATCGCCCTCAGATCCCGCATAAAACAGGGTTCACAAAAGCGATCGCATCCAGGAGTTACAACAATCTGACTCACATCAAACTACTGACAATTTTTTGTTTTTCCGCTCACAAAGCAAATCTTTCAGCTCAAGCTTACTTATCGATGAAGTCTTTGCCCTGCTTCAACGCAGCCTGTCCAATGTTCTTAAACACCCAACCCAGCGCCAGCGCCAGGGGCAACACCACAACTAAAATACGCCAATCCATAGCTAAGTTTCTCCCTTAAAGAATTATAAATAACTCTCATGTTTAAGCTCTATTTTGCTTTGAAATGGCGGGTTTTACTAGGTCTAGCGTTACATATATTTACAATTAATATTCATAGCTGTCACCAGTTTGTTTAGGACATTTGGGGTGAGGCGCAGCGCCCCACCCCTAAATGTCCTAAGCCTAACCGCCTTAGCCGTTCCTCTATATTTATGGCATTACGTAATTGAGTTAGGACGAGTTATTTTTTGAGAGCCGCGCTCCGCGCGGCTCTCAAAAAATAACTCATTGGATCTGAGCGCGTAGCGCCATAGAAGCTAGGTCTAAAGAACAAACCCTAAATCGGCACCTCGCCCTGCATGAACTAATGCCAACTTCTCGTATTTGAGCGCATGATCGATCAAATGCGCTACCTCAGCTTCTGAAAGAGTTCGCGAGACTTTTGCCGGAATGCCCATGACCAGCGATCGCTCAGGCACATCTTTAGTGACAACCGACCCTGCGCCAATGATGCTGCCTGCTCCAACCTTGACGCCATCTAGAACGATCGCCCCAATTCCAATCAGGCAGCCTTGCCCAATCTGAGCACTGTGAATCACGGCGCGATGTCCCACAGTGATATGAGCCTCTAAAAGGGTCGGCTGACCCGGATCGCCATGCAGCACTGCGCCGTCCTGAATATTAGTGCATTCGCCAATGGCAATACGCTCGACATCTCCTCTGACTACCGCGCCGTACCAGATGCTTGCGCCAGACGCAATTTCTACATGACCGACGATCGTGGCATTGGGCGCAACAAAGGCGGCTTTTGATAAATCAGGGGGAGGCCAATAGCTACTCATGCGGATTATTTCTACCAGATTTTCCAAGACTCCAGATTTGTCACAGAGTATAATAAAACTACTGGAATTGGCTCAGGTCGCATATGCTGACACCAAATTAATGATGAACCCAGCTTTACAATATCCAATCTTTGGTGCAGAAATTCAATGTCCTCACTGTCGCCAAACGATTCCAGCGCTTACACTCACCGATACTTATCTCTGTCATCGGCATGGTGCGTTTGAGGCAGACCCCAAGACGGCTGAGCTAGTCCATCTCCAGTCTGGGCGGCACTGGCGGCAGTGGAACAATGAATGGTACCGTCAGCACACGCATCCAGACGGCATCCGCTTTGAAATTCATGAAGCGCTCGATCGCCTCTATACGCAAGGGTATCGTGCTACCCGCGTTATTATTGCCCAGCGTTACAAAGATTTGATTGGCACCTATCTGGAGCGCAGTGCCCCTTGGCGAGGTCAGCCAGATGCGCCTCGCCCAAGGCTATACGGGCTTCCGGTCGAGTTTAGTCCCGACTCGGCTGAGGAACCTTGCTGGGATGTAATCAACTTTGATTTGGAAAAAGAACCGGGCGCACCCGTTCGCTATCCCTACTTCCGTCTGTTTGAATAGCCGTCTGTTTGAACAGCCTGTCTCCAGTTATTCAGTTCGCCCCTCATTAGACCTCTTGCAAATCAAAGTTTTGGGATTAGGTTTAGTGGGGGCTGCGCCCCCATTAAACCTAATTTGTAAGAAGCCTACTATGCATCACGCTTCCATTCGCACCTCCAATATTCATCAGGCGATCGCCTTCTACGAACAGCTTGGGTTTCAAGTCTGCGAACGATTTACGGCAGGCATTACCCTCGCGTGCTGGATGGAAGGTTTGGGTGGACGAATTGAGCTATTGCAGGTGCCTCAGCCTCGTCCGGCAGCCGATGCCTTCGGGGATGAGCATTACACGGGCTACTATCACCTGTCGTTTGATTTGACAGACATCACTGCTGATTTACCGGAGTGGCTAGACCATCTAAAGGATAAATTTCAGAACGCTCAAACCTCAGAGCCAATGCAGCCTTTGCAGGTTTTGCTAGAGCCAACGCAGCAGATGATTGGCGATCGCGTCTATGAAGTCGCGTTTATTGCCGATGCAGATGGGTTGCCTCTAGAGTTTCTGCGGATGATGAATCGTCTGGAAGATGACTAAAATGGTTTAGGGCATTTACAATCTGCTTCTAGGATAGTCATATTAGCCCTTATGGCATTAGCTCTTATGGCTTAGCCCTTAAGCCATCTGCGAAGCCACGTCCAATCTACATTTAATTTACAGAGCAATTTTCAATATGGAACCTGGTAGTACAGCTAGCAACCCCCCTGTACAGACTTCTCAACCGCTAGCCAACCTTTTGGGTACCCTGATCGCCCTCCTGACGTTAACTGTCCCGATGATTGCGATCGCCCACTTTTCCTCCGATCATGTTTCCTCAAGCAATTCTTCAGAAGAGTTTTCTGTAGGTCAAGTCTGGCAAACGCCACCTCAGATTTTGAAAAGCAGAGAGTAGCTGAAGCCATTGCTTATGGACTTACGCATCAGCTCCCCCAACTCCCCAATCCTGGGGGACTTTGAACTCCAGCTTCCCCAGAATTGGAGTTTGGGGGACAGATTTCGCTTTAATCTGCGTAAGTCTCACCAAAAATGCTCTCAGAGGGGTAGCTAAAATGGGTTAGAGTTTTGCATGTGCAAGCTTTTGGCTACACCCCCTAGTTTTGTTATTTGGAGAAACGCTGTGGATTTAACGCTCATTCCTGCCCAGCCTAAGCCGGGAATTATCAACGTTCTGATTGAGATTCCAGCAGGCAGCAAGAACAAGTATGAGTTTGACAAGGATATGAATGCTTTTGCGCTGGATCGAGTGCTATTCTCTTCGGTGCAATATCCCTACGACTACGGGTTTGTGCCCAATACGCTGGCTGATGATGGTGATCCGCTAGATGGTATCGTGCTTATGGATCAGCCAACTTTTCCAGGTTGTGTCATTGCGGCTCGTCCCATTGGCATGTTAGAGATGATTGATGGCGGCGATCGCGATGAAAAAATTCTTTGCGTTCCCGATAAAGATCCTCGCTATGTTGACGTGAAGTCTTTGAAGGACGTATCACCCCATCGTCTGGAAGAAATTGCCGAATTCTTCAGAAGCTACAAGAATCTGGAAAAGAAGGTGACTGAGATTTTAGGGTGGAAGGATGTCGATCAGGTCATGCCTTTAGTCGAAGCTTGCGTTAAAGCAGCGCAAAAGTAGGCAGGGTTAGTAGACAGGGTTTAAGAATTCAATGTAGTAACCTATTCTCAGATCTACTTGATAGGGTAGGCATTGCCTACTCTGCTTACGATGGACAACAATAGACCTCTTGCAGATTAAAGTTTTGAGATTAGGTTTAGTGGGGGTTGCGCCCCCACTAAACCTAATTTGCAAGGAGTTAATAGATACTTACCACTAAATGCTTGATTGAGCCGATTCAGATTAGGGAATTCTGAGAGTAGGAAGAATGTAAAAACCGTGAAGCTTTGCTAATCAAGGGTTAAATCAATAATTCAAATGTCAGGCTTTGACTTTTCAATGAATCGCTCTCAGTTGCCCAGCGGAACTTTGTCTAGTGGAACTTTGCCCAAAGAGGCGATCGACCGATCATTGGGATTCACGGTGAAATTCTGGGGCGTGCGAGGAGACATTCCCACCCCCGGTTTTGAAACCCTGCGCTATGGCGGCAACACGGCTTGTGTCGAGATGTGTGCTGGCGGCAAGCACTTAATTTTTGATGGAGGCACAGGACTACGAGCGTTAGGAAAGTCTCTCATCCACGAAGCACCTGTGCAGGCTCACCTATTTTTCACGCATACGCACTGGGATCGAATCCAAGGATTTCCATTTTTTGTGCCTGCCTTTCATCCAGGCAATCGGTTTGACATTTATGGAGCGGTAGGAGCAAACGGCGCATCCATTAAGCAGCGCCTTTATAGCCAAATGTTACGCCCTCATTTTCCAACGCCCATCCAGACAATGCGATCGCACCTTCAATTTCACGATATCGCCCCTGGATCGGTGATTGAGCTGGATGACGTAGTGGTAGAAGCGATCGCCCTTAATCGCTCTAATGGCGCATTGGGGTATCGAGTCACCTGGAACGGATACTCGGCAGTCTACGCAACTGATATTGAAACCTCAATTCATACTTCAGTCAATCAGGTGGATCAAGGCTTGCTTTATCTGGCGCACCACGCAGATTTGCTGATCTACGATGCGGCTCAGGTTACAGGTAGTCAGCCAAATGGCTGTGATCAGCTCTCTTCAGTCTGGAGCACTGGCGTAGAGATAGCAATGCTGGCTCAGGCAAAGCAGCTTGCTCTCTTTCATCACGATTCGGATTACACAGATGATTTTCTCGATCGGGTTGAGTTAGAAGCCCAAAAGCATTTTCCTAACGCAGGTCTTGCCCGCGAAGGGCTAACCATTCAACTGGTGACCGCAGGTTCGCATCTCTCGCACGAAAGTTAAGGATCTGTAGAGTTACGCAAGCGAATCAAATGACGACGCATGCGTGGAGAAACTTTGTCATCAGGAACCTCCTGAGCTTTTACCTCTGCTTTGGTAGGTTCAAGATACGCATCAGCCCCCTGAGCTAGAGCGTCTAGAAGAAGCTGTAGAAGCTGACCGTCTCGCTTGTTAAGAATTTGCTTTTCTTCAATGAGTCTGAACTTCAGATTAATTTCACAATCATAGACGGCAAACTCAGAATGACTGGTCTGACCTTCTATTTTTTCGCTCAGAGCATTTTTTTTATTTTCGGTACCACTGTTTTGATCAATTGTCATCTGCTTTCGATGTAGAAGTCCTGACAGTGCGGCACTACATTTTTCATAGCACCTGGTTGAGCGAGCGACGATTGTTTGGTTTACCTCATGGCTCATTCTGGATCGGAGAATCGCTAACTAAGATCCTTTATAAGTACGCAAACCCTGGCTATCTGGATTGGAAGAATTGAGTAGCATTCAATACAGACTTCTAAGTGTAAACGAGCGGCAGGGCAAAGCAGATCTAGGGTATTTAAACATCAGCCAATACTAGGAAATTTAGGAGATATTTTTAGAGTTGCGTAGCCAAATGAGCTGACGACGCATCTGTGGAGAAGCCTCCATGTCAGATAGCTCTTGAGTTTTCACGTTTGATTCAATCGGTTCAAGGTACTGATCAGCGCGACAGGAAATAGCGTCTAGTAGACGCTCCAAGAGTAGCTCACGGTTATAGATTACCTGCCGCTCTTCAATCAACCTGAATTTGAGGTTAATCTCGCAGGTATAAACAGCAAACTTGGAGTCAGTAATTTGACTACCTAGGTCATTATCCACGGCGCCGTATCCACCCTTAACTTTTGACTGCTCTAGCATATGAGTTTTGATAGAGCAATACTTCGCCCATTCATGTCATCCCACTGGGCGATCGCAGCTTTAATTCTCTATCTCTCCATTTCGTCAAAGGGATAGATTTTTCATTCTTTTTGGATGGTCTCAATGAAGTACCATCTCAACGCAAATGACATCTTAAAGATCTTCAAATCATTCCAGGCACTGCCTAATGGGGAGATGAATGCTGTGTAAGCGAACATTTGAAAAGTATTCCATGTTCTACATTCGCCCCCAACCCTCCCATTCATCGCCAGCACCAATGTGGGGTTAATTCTCCGCGTCACTCTCTGAAGCTGACGCCTTCCCACCCCCCAGCGCGATCGTAATTGCATCCACCACCCGCGAGACGGGAATGATTTCCAGTCCCACGCCAGAGGGAATCTGACCCGTAGGCACGATCGCCCGCTTAAACCCTAGCTTTGCAGCCTCCTTTAGCCGCAGCTCCATTTGCGAGACAGGGCGCACCTGTCCGCCTAGCCCCACTTCACCGATCAGAACTGTCCCTAAATCGACCGTGCGATCGCGAAAACTTGCCGCTACCGCCACGGCAATACCCAGGTCTGCCGCAGGTTCCCCCACGTTTAACCCGCCCGAAGAGGCAACGTAGGCATCGAGCTTAGATAGGGGAATGCCGACCCGCTTCTCCAGCACCGCCAAAATTTGCAGCAGCCGGTTGTATTCAATACCCGTGGTCGATCGCCGGGGTGAAGGATAGCTCGTGGGGCTAACCAATGCCTGAAGCTCCACTACTAGCGGTCGCGTTCCCTCACAAGCCACGATCGTTGCCGTGCCCGGAGACTGCTCCTCCCGATTGCCCAAAAATAACTCCGAGGGATTGCGGACTTCTTCTAAGCCGCGATCGACCATCTCAAACACGCCCAGCTCGTTGGTGGCTCCAAAACGATTTTTCACGGCACGCAATAACCGATGGCTGGCAAAGCGATCGCCCTCAAAATACAGCACCGTGTCTACCAGATGCTCCAGAACTTTAGGCCCTGCGATCGCCCCTTCTTTGGTGACATGGCCAACAATAAACAGCGAGATATTCTCTCGTTTTGCTACCTGCATCAGCGCAGAAGTACATTCCCGGACCTGAGCCACCGATCCTGGCGAAGAATTGAGCGAGGCAAAATACAGTGCCTGGATACTGTCAATCACAGCAACCTGCGGTCGCAGTGACTCTAATTCCCGCAAAATTGACTCTAGATCGGTTTCAGGCAGCAAATAGAGATTATTGGAAACGGCTTCTACAGCGCTGGACGAGTCGTATTCTGCTGTCTCGATTTCCTCATCTGCCGCTACCCGCCCAATGCCTAGCCGCTGCGATCGGAGCTTTACCTGCTGCCCCGACTCTTCGGCACAGACGTAAAGCATTCGATACCGCATCGCCAGCCGATTGGCTGCCTGTAGCAGCAGCGTCGATTTGCCGATACCTGGATCGCCGCCAATAAGAACGAGTGAACCCGGAACAATGCCGCCACCCAAAACGCGATCGAGTTCGGTGTAGCCAGAAGACAGGCGAGATTGGGGATAGTCAGCAATCTGCTGAAGAGTGAGAGCCGCAATAGGAGCAGTTTGCTGGGCTTTGGCAGCGTGTGGCTTACGCGAAGTCGTGAGCGAGGCGGCGCGGTTTCCCGTGGGCGTGGCGGCAACGACCTGCTCCAGCAGAGAGTTCCACTCTTTGCAAGCCGGACACCTGCCATAGTATTGAGAAGATTCAGTGCCGCATTGATTGCAAACGTAGAGCGATCGAGACTTAGCCATGGTTTGCCCATTCAAATCTGAAGTGCGTTATGTAAAACCTTAGTTTTTTGTTAGAGTCCCCAAATTTCACTGGAGATAATGTTGAAAATTGGGGGATCGATTCTTTAACAACTCGTTAAGACTTTCAGTAAGAACTGTTTCTAAAATCCATGAGCAAGAAAAGTTAAGAAAATTCTGAAAACTGCATATAATAGGCAGTCTGGGGTTCTAATGTGAATTGAATAAGCCGATATCTTAATGATAGAGCGACAAAAACTAACTTTGAAAATGATTTTTTAAGGAGTGTTAAGTAAATTGGAAAATCATAAAGAAAAAATTCTAGTTGTAGATGATGAAGCGAGCATCCGGCGGATCTTGGAAACGCGGCTTTCTATGATTGGCTACGATGTGGTTACGGCAGCAGATGGAGAAGAGGCGCTAGAAACCTTTCGCAATGCCAATCCTGACTTGGTAGTGCTGGACGTGATGATGCCGAAGCTAGACGGCTATGGGGTTTGCCAAGAGCTTCGCAAAGAGTCTGATGTGCCCATTATTATGCTAACGGCTTTGGGCGATGTTGCCGATCGCATCACGGGTCTGGAGCTAGGAGCTGATGATTATGTGGTTAAGCCCTTCTCGCCCAAAGAGCTAGAAGCCCGCATTCGATCGGTGCTACGGCGCGTTGAAAAGGTCGGTAGCTCTGGAATTCCTAGCTCTGGCGTGATTCACATTAACAACATCCGCATTGATACCAACAAGCGACAGGTTTATAAGGGCGATGAGCGCATTCGGCTGACGGGCATGGAGTTTAGCCTGCTAGAACTGGTGGTAGGGCGATCGGGCGAACCTTTCTCTCGCTCGGAGATTCTGCAAGAGGTGTGGGGCTATACGCCTGAGCGTCATGTGGACACGCGCGTCGTGGATGTGCATATTTCTCGGCTACGCGCCAAATTAGAAGACGACCCTAGCAACCCTGAGCTAATTCTGACGGCGCGCGGAACAGGCTATTTGTTCCAGCGGATTGTCCCACCGGGCGAAGTCGAATAGGTTTTACTGAGCAAGTTGCCAGTGAATTGCCAGTAAATTGCCAGTAAATTGCTGAGCAAATCTGGATTCCTGTTAATTCTCTGCACCGCTGGGTAGAGTCCATCTGATAAAATTTGTGAGGTTTCTATCACTCTTCATCAATGGGATCGACTCAGGCAAGGATCGCAATTGACGCAATGGGGGGAGATTTTGCTCCCGCCGAAATCGTAGCTGGTGCACTGAGGGCACAGGCAGAGCTGGGTGTGGAGATCCTGCTCGTTGGCGACCCGCAGCAGCTCGCCGACTTAATTAAGCAACACAGCTCCTCTATTCAGGTAGAGGTGGTGCCCGCAGAGGATTTGGTGGAAATGCATGAGGAGCCGCTAACCGCGATCCGCCGCAAGCCCAAATCCTCCATCAACGTGGCAATGACTTTGGTAAAGGAAGGTCGAGCGGATGCAGTGGTTTCTGCGGGGCATTCGGGCGCGGCAATGGCTTCGGCTTTGCTGCGCTTAGGTCGTCTGCCCGGTATCGATCGCCCTGCCATTGGTACCGTGCTGCCCACTATCCTGGCGGGCAAGTCGGTACTGCTGCTCGACATGGGCGCAAACGTAGACTGTCGCCCCAAGTTTCTGGAGCAGTTTGCCGTTATGGGCACCATTTACGCCCAGTATGTCTTGGGAATCGAGAAACCCAAGGTGGGGCTGCTGAATATTGGCGAGGAGCCTTCTAAGGGCAATGATTTGGCGCTGCGCACCTACGAGCTGCTGGAGCAAAATCCTCGCATTCCCTTTGCAGGAAATGCCGAAGGGCGCGATGTTCTGTCCGGCAATTTTGACGTGATTGTCTGCGATGGCTTCGTCGGCAACGTGCTGCTGAAGTTTGCCGAAGCAGTGGGTGGCGTGCTGCTGCAAATCCTGCGAGAAGAGCTGCCTCGCGGCTGGCGCGGCAAGCTGGGTACCCTGCTCCTCAAGCCCAACTTAAAGCGGATTAAACAGCGAATCGATCATGCGGAACATGGCGGCGGTTTGCTGCTGGGCGTGGCGGGCATCTGCATCATCAGCCACGGCAGTTCTCAGGCTCCTTCGATTTTTAATGCCATCCGCATCGCCAAAGAAGCGGTTGATAACCGAGTGCTCGATCGCCTACAGTCCCAGTATCAGGCTGAGTCACCAAAACTGTCTCCCAAAACTGAAGCTACTGCCCTAGACGGAGAGTAAATCTTGAACGGAATAGGCATTGCCTTTACTGGAAGCGGCTCCGCTGCGCCAGCTCATATTTTGGACAATGGCACTCTCAGCCAAATTGTCGAGACTTCCGATGAGTGGATCGCCGATCGCACGGGCATTCGGCAGCGCCACCTAGCACAGCCCCAGGAATCTCTGAAGACGATCGCCGTTGAAGCTGCCCAAAAAGCTCTAGATATGGCGAACATCCAGCCAATGGATGTGGATCTGATTATCCTAGCGACCTCCACTCCTGACGATTTATTTGGGACGGCGAGTCAAATTCAAGCAGAGCTAGGAGCCATGAAAGCGGTTGCCTTCGATCTGACGGCAGCCTGCTCTGGCTTTGTGTTTGGTCTAGTGACAGCGGCGCAGTTTATTCGTACCGGAGTTTATCAAAACGTGCTGGTGATTGGCGGCGACCTTCTTTCACGCTGGACAGACTGGAGCGATCGCCGTACCTGTGTTCTGTTTGGCGACGGAGCCGGGGCTGTAGTCATGCAAGCAAATTTGGAGTGCGATCGCCTCTTGGGCTTTGAGCTACGCAGCGACGGCACTCAGAATAATTGCCTGACCCTAGCCTATCAGGCGCAGCCTAAAACGTTGATTGAGCCAGTGACGATCGGGCAAGGCAGCTTTCAGTTCATTCAAATGAATGGTCAGGAAGTCTATCGCTTTGCCGTTCGCAAAGTCCCGGAAGTGATTGAGAAAGCCCTATTTCGCGCCAATCTCAGCGTCGAGCAGGTAGACTGGCTGGTGCTGCATCAGGCAAACCAGAGAATCTTAGATGCCGTTGCCGATCGTCTGGGCATTCCTTCTGAGAAAGTGATCAGCAATATGGCACGCTACGGCAACACCTCAGCCGCCTCCATCCCGATCGCCCTAGATGAAGCCGTGCGATCGGGCAAGATTAAGAGTGGGGATGCGATCGCCACTTCCGGCTTTGGGGCAGGGCTAACCTGGGGCGCGGCTGTCTTTCGCTGGGGGCGTTAGTGGTTAGTCAAGTAGTAGTGAGCGGGTAGATGGGTAGAGGGTAAGAGGGTAGATGGGTGAGATGGGAACCCTCATCCACTCATCCACCCGTCAGCTAACAATTGACAGACCAATGGGCTGCTCTATTCTGGATTCAGAGTCAATCCAAAATTTTTCTAGGCTTACGCAAATGCCGAGTTGCCCAAATCAGGCGGCACATCTTGCCAGCGTCCGTTCCCTACCGCCCGAATCGCCTCCTTCAAGACAATATCGCCCGTGTATAGCGCCCGCCCGACGATCGCCCCACTCACGCCGATCGGCTCCAGCGCCAGTAAGTTCAGCAGGTCTGTGATGGAACTCACGCCGCCGGAGGCAATGACCGGAATGGCGATCGCCTCTGCCAACTCTCGTAAAGCCTCGCGGTTGGGGCCCTGCATTGTGCCGTCACGGTGAATGTCGGTGTAAATGATGGCGGCAGCGCCCAAATTTGCCATCTGCTGCGCCAGGGTGACGGCTTCCACCTCAGAAGTCTCTAGCCAGCCGCGTGTTGCCACCTTGCCGTTGCGGGCATCAATACCCACAACAATTTGACCGGGAAACTCCTGGCAGAGCGCCTTCACTAAGTCTGGCTGCTCAACGGCAACCGTGCCGAGAATCACCCGCCGCACGCCCAGCGCCAGCAGATCTGCCACCGACTGTCGATCGCGCAAGCCACCCCCCACCTGCACAGGCAGCCCATCCACTGACTGCATAATTGCCGCGATCGCTTCTTGGTTCACTGGATGCCCCGCCTTTGCGCCATCCAGATCGACCAGATGCAGCCAGGTTGCCCCTTGCGCTGCCCACTGCTGCGCCACCGCCATCGGATTTTCATCAAATACCTGCGACTGGGCATAGTCTCCCTGGTAGAGCCGCACACATTGCCCGTTGAGCAGGTCGATCGCTGGAATCACATCCATCTGGCTTTGTCCTTCATCTGTAACGTGCAGTAAAGAATTCTACAACCCTCCGTTTGTCTTGAGATTGATCCGGGCACATTAATCCCAGAACCGAAGTTTGGTTTGGAACCAAAATTTTGTTCCAGCTCACCTGATCTCAAGCTATTTAAAGGAGTTTTCCGTGACTAATTCCACCCTACCGGGCGCAGATAAAAAGATTGCTGCCGGAATTTGCGGCATTTTAATCGGCGCTTTTGGCGTTCATAAATTCATTTTGGGCTACAAGTCTGAAGCTTTCATTATGCTGGGAGTCTCGGTAGCCGGAATTGTACTGTCCTGTTTTGTCATCCCTGTGCTAGCAACAACCGCCATGGGCGTAGTGGGATTAGCGGAAGGCATTATTTACCTGACTAAGAGCGATGAAGAGTTTGTGGCTACTTATATTACGGGTAAGAAGCCTTGGTTCTAGCATATGAGGCTTAAAAGTCATGATTGAACGTCGGATTAAACGATCGCCCACCCTTTCAAGCTCCAGTGTATGGATTCGCTGGGCTATCTTAGGACTGAGTCTTGCACCCGTAATCGGTGCATTTCTCTACAATGAGGGGCTAAGACTCACGCCGCAAAAGTGTTTTTTCCAGCAGCTGCTTGGCTTCCCCAGTCCGGGCTGCGGCATGACGCGATCGTTTATGGCGATCGTCCGAGGAGACTGGCAGCAGGCTCTAACCTATCATCTGTTTGCCCCTTTTCTGTTTGGCATTTGCCTGGTTGTGGCCTTCTATGCCGCCATTGAATTAATGGCAGGACGCAGGCTGACCGACTATGGGCAATTGTCTTTCTTGAATGAGAGGTACTTGATCCTCATTGCGATCGGTATTTTGCTGTTCTTTGGCTACTATGCGCTCCGTATGTATGCACGCTATGGAAACGGACTGCTGCCCTTCGACCTTGCCGATACAATTCTTTGGCAACAATTGACTCTGGGTGCAAAAGCGCTGTAGGTTCCCTTACTCTTTTTCGCGATCGCCATGCCCACCTTAAAAATGCCCACTTTAAAGCCGAAGCGCCTAATTTTTGCCCTACCGCTGCTTGGCGCAGTCTATTTTGCCGCGTTCTCTGGGCTAGAATCGCCCCTCCTGAAGCAAGAGCTGATCTTGCTTCCTGTGCAGGTCGGTGTGCTGGTTTACCTGCTCTGGTGGCAGCGAGAAAAGCCCTAAATATCTAGATCAGTTAGATTGAGTCTTGAGCCATAGGTTTCAATGAACTCGCGCCGGGGAGCCACGCGATCGCCCATCAGCACTGTAAAGATCCGATCGGCTTCTGCGGCATCTTCAATTTCGATGCGCTTGAGCGTCCGGCTTTCAGGATTCATGGTGGTATCCCAAAGCTGCTGCGGCATCATTTCGCCCAAGCCCTTAAACCGCTGAATGTCATACTTGGCGTTGTCTGGAAAGCCAGAGGTAATCTGCTCCCGTTCGCGATCGCTATAGCAGTAGTAGTGGTTGCGCCCCCGCTCAATCTTGTAGAGCGGCGGACAGGCGATATAGATGTAGCCTTGATCGACTAGCGATCGCTGATAGCGATAGAAGAAAGTGAGCAGCAGCGTCCGAATGTGTGCCCCATCTACGTCTGCGTCAGTCATCAGGCAGATACGGTGATAGCGGAGCTGAGACGGATCAAACTCCTCGCCCTTGATGCCTAGACCCAGAGCGGTAATCAGCGCCTGGATTTCAGTATTTTTATAGATCTTGGCATCATCTGTTTTCTCAATGTTGAGAATTTTGCCCCGGAGCGGCAGGATGGCTTGGAAGCGGCGATCGCGTCCTTGTTTGGCACTTCCGCCCGCAGAATCTCCCTCCACGATGAAGATTTCTGACTCTGAAGGGTCGCGGGAGCTACAGTCTGCCAGCTTGCCCGGTAAGGTTGAAGACTCCAATACCGACTTACGGCGAACCAAATCACGCGCCCGTCGCGCCGCCTCAGCCGCATTAAAAGCCTGAATCGCTTTTTCTAAGATTGCGTCGGCAACGCTAGGACGAAACTCTAGATATTCTGTCAAGACTTCCCCGACCAGCGAATCGACAATGCCACGAACCTCAGTATTGCCCAGCTTTGTCTTAGTCTGTCCTTCAAACTCCGGGTCGGGCACCTTCACCGAGATCACGCCCGTCAGCCCTTCGCGGATGTTTTCGCCTGCCAGGTTAGAATCGCCCTCTTTAAGCTTGTTGCGCTTCCGGGCGATCGCATTCATGGTTCGGGTCAGCACTGCCTTTAGCCCTTCTAGATGGGTGCCTCCATCGATCGTGCGAATGTTGTTGGCAAAACCCAGCAGGTTATCTGTGTAGGCATCAACGCACCATTGCAGAGCCACCTCGATCTGGACATTGTTGCGTTCGCCCTGCACATAGACGACTTCTTCATGCAGCGGCTGCTTGTCGCTATTGATATAGCTGATGTATTCCTTGATGCCGCCCGCGTAGTGGTAGATTTCTACGCGCGGTTCGCTGACCTTTAGCAGCTCTAGCCGATTGTCCGTAAAGGTGATTTCTACCCCAGCGTTGAGGTACGCCAGTTCGCGCAGACGACCCGACAGCGTATTGTAGTCGAACTCAATGCCAATCGTAAAAATCTGAATATCAGGCTTGAAGCTGACAGAAGTTCCAGTCGGATGTCCAGCAGCAGGTTTAACTTGCAGTTCGCCAATAGGCACGCCCCGTTCAAACCGCTGGAGATGCACCTTGTTTTCCCGCCACACCGTCACTTCCACCCACTCGGACAAAGCGTTGACGACGGAAATACCAACTCCGTGCAGTCCACCAGACACTTTATAACCGCCGCCGCCAAATTTGCCCCCTGCGTGCAGCACCGTCATGACGGTTTCTAGCGCAGACTTCCCTGTGCGGGGATGGATATCGGTCGGAATGCCGCGCCCGTCATCGGTTACGGTGACCGAGCCATCAGCATCTAGCTTGACTTGGATATTTTTGCAATGACCCGCCAAAGCTTCGTCAACAGAGTTATCCACCACCTCATACACTAGATGATGTAAACCACGGGGACCCGTCGTACCAATGTACATGCCGGGTCGTTTCCGGACAGGCTCCAGACCTTCTAAAACCTGAATCTGGTCGGCACCGTAGTCAGTCGTCATGGATGAAGTGCTCCTTTGTGCGGTTTGAAGCCGTCTAATAACTTCAAAACATCAAAATACATCAAAATTATAGCAGAAAACTGTTTAAGGCTGTTTTAAGCTAGTCTGAGACGCGGTTCTGCAAGGGGATGGGTTGGCGCTTATCTTGACAAGACTTAACATATATAGCTTTTGTTACACGTGTGAACCTTAATGTCTGCAAGTCCTATCAATACAAACGTATTACTTCCCGCACTTCCTATTCTAGTCGTGATTTGCGGTGCGACGGCAACTGGAAAATCGAGTTTGGCTTTGGCGTTAGCAGAACGCTTGAATGGGGCTATTCTCAGTGCCGACTCTCGCCAGGTTTACCGTGAATTTGACATTGGCACTGCCAAACCCTCGAACGCTGAACAAAATCGCGTCCCACATTACCTGATCGACATTTGCGATCCCACCGAAACCCTCACCCTGGCTCAATATCAGCAGCAGACACAGGAGCTAATTGCCACATTTCACGCTACACCCCAAATCCCACGCCCTGTCCCTCTCCTCGTCGGCGGCACCGGACTCTACATCCGATCGATCGTTCGCGGCTTGCGAATTCCCAGAGTTCCGCCTCAGGAAGAATTGCGATCGCAGCTCCGCTCCCTAGGACAGCCTCAATGCTATGCCTTCTTAGAGCAAATTGATCCCTGGTCGGCAAAAAAAATTCACCCCAACGATCCGGTGCGAACCCTACGGGCGCTGGAGGTGTTTTACGTCACAGGTCAGCCGATTTCAGCTCAGCAAGGCGAAGTGCCTCCTGCCTACCCGATTCTGCAAATTGGGTTAGATTGCGCCAACGTTGAGGCTTTGGGGCAGCGCATCCATAGGCGAACAGCGCAAATGATGACGGCAGGCTTTGTGGAAGAAGTGGCGGCACTTTGTCAAAAATACGGCGCAGATTTGCCGCTGCTCAATACCTTGGGCTATCAAGAGATTAAGCATTATCTATCGGGAAAGACCTCACGGGCAGAGGCGGAGGCAGCGATCGTCCTACACACGCGCCAGTTTGCCAAGCAGCAGCGCACCTGGTTTAGGGCTGACTCGACGATCGCCTGGTTTGACGCCGATTGCCCGGATCTGCTGGAGCAGGTTTGGGCAAAAATACAGGCATTTCTTGCTCCATGAGTCCAGATTCACGTCATTTGCAATCCTGCGAACTTTCCTATCGGCGAACTTTCCGGCAAACTGAAGGATGCCGTGCTATTGCTGAGTTGAAAAGCCGCTGAATTGGAAAGCCATGAAAATCTTGGTGCTGAATGCCGGGTCGAGCAGTCAAAAAAGCTGTTTTTATGATGTCCCAGACGATCGCCTGCCCGATCAGCCGCCCGAACCTATCTGGGAAGCGCAGATTGACTGGTCGCGAGACAAAGCCGAACTCAAAGTCAAGGCTAAGGGGCAAGAGCTAAAGGAATCCACGGCGTTTGAATCTCGCTTGCCTGTGATGGAGCATATGCTCAGCACCCTCTGGAGTGGCGCAACTCAAGTGATCGCAGACCCGTCCGAAATTCAGGGAGTGGGGCATCGGGTGGTGCATGGCGGACAGGACTACAAGGACAGCGTGAGGATTACAGCAGAAGTGAAAGCGGCGATCGATCATCTCTCAGATCTAGCGCCTGCCCATAATCCCGTTAATTTGGAAGGCATCAACGCCATTGAGGAAATCTTGGGTGACGTGCCGCAGGTGGCGGTTTTTGACACCGCCTTCCACGCCCGCATTCCCGACTTTGCTGCCGTTTATCCCGTTCCCTACGAGTGGTCAGAAAAGGGCATGCGGCGATATGGCTTCCACGGCACCAATCACCGCTACTGTGCCCAGAAAACGGCGCAGATTTTAGGCAAAAGTCTAGAGGATTTGAAAATCATCACCTGCCACTTGGGCAACGGCTGTTCGCTCGCCGCCATTCAAGACGGTCGCAGCGTCGATACTACGATGGGCTTCACGCCATTAGACGGACTGATGATGGGCAATCGCTCTGGCTCAGTCGATCCCAGCATTTTGCTTTACATGCTGCGGGAGGAGGGTTACACGATCGATCGGCTCGATCATGCGCTTAACCAAGATTCGGGTCTGATGGGCGTTTCCGGCATTTCCAACGACATGCGGTTAGTCACCCAAGCGGCACAGGACAACCCGCGCGCCAAGCTGGCGCTAGATATCTACATCCATCGGCTGCGGGCTTTGATCGGCAGCATGGTGGCTACTCTCAACGGTATAGACGCGCTGGTGTTTACGGCAGGCGTAGGCGAAAACGCCGCTGATATTCGATCTAGAGCCTGCGAAAACTTTTCGTATATGGGGATAAAGCTAGATGCAGAGAAAAACAATAGCCGTCCTCAGGATCAGTTGATTTCCGCCGCAGACTCCACGGTAAAGGTATTGGTGATTCATGCCCAGGAAAATTGGGCGATCGCCCAAGAATGCTGGACGACCTTAAAGGAGTCTTGAGCCAGAAATCTTGGGCAGCTTGATATTTTGGGCAATATTTTGGGCGTATCCATTGCTCAAGTAGAATCAAGTACGGCTATACTACAGTTCTTCTGTGGCTACATTTCTGTGAAAAGGTTTTGGGGCTAAGTTTCTATGAGCAAGCTAATTAAAAGCATTTACACCGACGGTGCCTGTTCTGGAAATCCGGGACCGGGCGGGTGGGGAACAGTCGTGTATTTTGCCGACGGCTCAGTGCATGAAATGGGGGGAGCCGATCGCCAAACCACCAACAACCGCATGGAAATTCAGGCGGCAATCGCAGCTCTGGAATATCTCGTCAAGACTGACCAATCTGAGCCGATCGGTCTATATACCGACAGCGAGTATGTCAAAAACGGCATCACCAAGTGGATTAAGGGCTGGAAGCAGAAGGGCTGGAAAACTTCTACCAATAAGCCTGTGCTAAATCAAGAGCTGTGGGAAACGCTGGATCAGCTCAACCAGAAAGCCAGCCGCCAGTTCAAGCTGGACTGGCGCTACGTCAAAGGGCACTCTGGCGATGTAGGGAACGATCGCTGTGATGAGATTGCCCGCGCCTTCTCTCTGGGCGGAACTCCCAAATTGCAGAAAACGGTTGACATTAGCTCTTCCCCGCCTAACATCTCCCTATCGAAAACGATACAATCCACTCAGAGCGCTGATCCTGCTGCCCTTGACCTTCATGAACCTGAACCCGAATCAGCTATGAATCCTGCCAGTTTGCCTAATCCTGAAACTTTAGATTTGGACTTGCCGCGTGAGGTGAGGGTTTTCCAGCTACGTAACATGGTCGAAACGCTGCATATGGCCGATGAGATCGCGGGCAAAGGCTATTTGATCACCAGTTCAGAACTGGCTGACTTGATGGATGTAAACGCCAGCGCCGTTACCAGTCGGGGCGACAACTGGGTATGGCGAAACTGGGTGGTGTCCCGCGTCCGTCGAGAAGGCAACCAGATTTTGTGGCAGCTAGAGCGCGTTGATTAAGCCTGATGCTATAAAAAAACTGTAAAAAACTGTGGGAAATTTCTGTGTAGACAAGGCGAAGTTTCGACTATACTCACTGCATTAAAGATCGAGGTGAGCGGTGGAAACGAGTCTAGAGGGTTTTTGGAATCAGGTGCTGGAGCGGCTTCAGCTTCAGCTTAGCCGCCCGACTTTCGAGACTTGGATTAAGCCTGCTACGGCCGAGCGACTCGATCAGACGAGCCTGATGATCTGCACGCCCAACCCGTTTGCCCGCAATTGGCTGCAAAAATATTACGTGAAAGCGATCGCAGACGTGGTTCAAGACATCTTGGGCTACTCGGTCGAGATTCATATTGCCGTTAAGCCGGGAGGTGCAGCCGACAGTTCGCCCTTGGAAGCCTCCGACGCGCTAATGCCGCTACCCATGCAGGCTCCGGTAGCAGAAACCACGCAGCGCGTTCGCCACTCTGAGCTGAATCCCAAGTCTGTCTTCTCTCGCTTCGTCGTTGGCTCCAATAACCGTATGGCGCACGCGGCATCTCTGGCGGTAGCCGAATCTCCCGGACGCGAATTTAACCCCTTATTCCTCTGTGGCGGGGTTGGGTTGGGCAAGACTCATCTGATGCAGTCGATTGGGCATTACCGCCTAGAAATCAACCCAGAGGCAAAGATCTTTTACGTCTCGACCGAGAAATTTACCAACGACCTGATTGCCGCCATCCGCAAAGACAGTATGCAGAGCTTCCGGGAGCATTACCGGGCGGTGGACGTGCTGCTGGTGGATGACATTCAGTTCATTGAGGGCAAAGAGTACACCCAGGAAGAGTTTTTCCACACGTTCAATACGCTGCACGAGGCAGGTAAGCAGGTGGTGATTGCATCCGATCGCCCCCCTAGCCAAATTCCCCGCTTGCAGGAGCGCCTCTGCTCTCGTTTCTCCATGGGGCTGATTGCCGATATCCAGGCTCCGGATCTAGAAACCCGCATGGCGATTCTGCAAAAGAAGGCCGAATACGACAACATTCGTCTGCCGCGCAATGTGATTGAGTACATCGCCTCCACCTATACATCCAATATCCGAGAGCTAGAGGGGGCGTTGATTAGAGCCGTTGCCTACACCTCGATTTCGGGTCTACCCATGACGGTAGAGAATATTTCTCCTGTACTGAATCCGCCCAACGATCGCGTTGAAGCCACGCCCGAAGCGGTCATTACGGCTGTCTCAGAAATGTTTGAAATCCCGATCGAAGATTTGAAGGGCAGCTCCCGTCGTCGTGAAATCAGCGTTGCTCGTCAAATTGGTATGTTTTTGATGCGGCAGCATACCCACCTCAGCTTACCCAAGGTTGGCGAAGTCTTCGGTGGCAAAGACCATACAACGGTTCTATATAGCTGCGAAAAGATCAGCCAGCTCAAGAATACCGATCCTGACTTGGCGAGAAATCTGCGACAGTTGAGCGATCGCATTCACTTTTCTAGTCAAGCTCAGAAACCTGCTCGAAAGTAAAGTTCCTTACTCCAGTAAAACAGGGCAAACGCATCTTAAATTTCATTGACATCTAAAAGCAGGATCGAGGTTTCTTGTGGGGGGAAGATAGTTTAGTCCCCATCCCTCAGAGAAGCGAGCCATGAAGCTAAAGCCGAAGAATAAGCT
>JAESFK010000069.1_pt1 | contig 117630 bp, 97 predicted proteins | sample 9269391 | NCBI WGS metagenome assembly JAESFK01 (sample SAMN14506231, study PRJNA617097) | algae metagenome | isolation source: Drouetiella hepatica UHER 2000/2452 and co-occurring heterotrophs from... | place: Slovakia: Slovak Paradise National Park, Hrabusice, Kosice Region | collected... | reverse complement strand
ACCGACCACAGTCGCTCTAGGCGATCTGACAAGCGATCTAGATCAAGGTTGCAATTCGGTAGCAGATCGCGTGCCAATGTAGTTGTCGCCAGTCATCTCACGATGCCTATGTAATTGTCGCGCGATACCCAACGCCGAGAAATTCTCGACTGGTTTCATCTCAATGAAAATCTCCACAAAGTGGGCGGTTCACTCAAGCGTTATGCGCCAAGCCCAAACCCTACTGTGGAAAGGACAAGTCGATGAAACCCTTGCCCTGTTTGTCAATCTCAGGCAGAAACAGGCGAAAAACTTTTGCGCCTATCTGCAAAAACATCGCCATCGGATTGTCAATTACGCTTACTACCAAGCCGAAGGCATTTGTTCGATTGGTTTCGGTGCCGTAGAGTCTGCCATTAAACAAATTGACCGTCGCATTCAGATTTCAGGGGCACAGTGGAAAGCGGACAATGTGCCTCAGGTACTTGCTCATCGTACTGCCTACCTCAACGATTTATTCTCTCTAAAAAGGTGACATGCTCCCTTTCAGATGTTGCTAGCAATAGATTTTGATATTCTCTTGTTTAAGCTCTATGCTGACATTTGCTATTCTCTGAAAGAATCTTACTTATTTTGGTATTTTGTCTCTCAATTTTGGGAACTTTGATAATAATCAATTTAAGTAAGGTGCATTCTTATGGCAAGTGCTGGTTTGAATAAGTGGATTGTCAGTGGCAATTTAGCAGCAGATGCTCAAATTAAAACAGTTGAGTTGCGAGATGGTGATACTGCTAGAGTGGCAACGGCAACGCTATATGTTCAGAAGGTACGGAACCGAGAAGAGTCTTTTATTGTCAGGCTGAGCATTTGGGAGAAGTCTTACGGATGGCGTAAACTACCATTTTTGAAGAAGGGTTCACTCATTATTTGTACAGGTAATATTGAACCTAATCCTTACATTTCTAGCAATGGTAATGTTCCAAAAGCAGGACTGGAAATGACTGTTCTAGATATCGATTTGGATATTATTCGGAATGCGGATGAGGATTTGGAAGGTGATCGCACTGCTAACAGCCTAGATGATAACATGGGATACAAACAGCAAGACGTTGAATCCATAGGAGATAAGGATTTAATATCTGCCTAGGCTGAAGAAGTCCTGTGAAAGCTCCTAGTAAGGAGCTTTCATTTTTGAAATTGTGAAGCTTGTGCTCGATTTTACCTCGCCAGATTTTAATTTGGGGGCGATCGCTGCGGACGTTTATTTGGTTGCGACTGCCTGCTTATAAGCTACCCAACCACCATAATGAGAAATATCTTCCCAGTTATGCTGTTTTACCAATTCATAAGGGTAGAGCATTGCAGTTGCAGTTTCTCCATTTTCTAGCAGAACTTCTGCGGGATACATGTTGGGAGGTTCAGTAGAAACTAGATAGTCGTACTGTTCTGGCGTGAGTTCGTAGAGTTCTCCAGGAATAGAAATTCCGTTTGTTTCGACTTGATAAATAGCAGGATGCCAGCCATCTTGGGCGGCATGCAGACGATAAAGGGGTTGGGTTTTAGTTTGCCGAATAAAAGTAGCAGACTGTAGGTTTTGATGGTCAGGTTGACCCTGCAAGGCAGAGCCGCAGATAAATACGTATGTCATAGTTGGAGTTGCCCAAAGTCTACGAGTTGAAGTATATAAACTTTACACTTTTTCCTATGCTTGCAAATACAGTCCACAAGAACCTCTTAATTCAGTGGACAGGCAGATGGGTTACCCAAAGCGACTATCTCCGCGAAAAGTGTATTGGTACACATTTTTTACCGCTGTCATTGTATACAGTATACGAATAACAAGCAAAACACCTATTTTATAGCGAATGTGCTCTTTAGTAGATCACATTGGGAATTGCCATTTGCAATACTGCTTTGATTTTGTAGATGCGTATTGTGGGGATAGATTCTAGTTTGCTGTAGCGGCAAATAGTAGATTGCTGAAGCCAGAACAAAGGCAAATGCAGCGACGGGACTCGATGAACAACCTTGATTGAGGGATGGGGTATGGAAGTTATTTCTAAGTTGGCGATCAACGGCGATCGTCTCTCTGCCAATATCAATCGCCTTGCCAAGATAGGGCGGATGCCCAATGGTGAGATTTGCCGCCTTGCTTTTACACCAGAGATTTTGCAAGCTCGATATCTGGTGCAACAGTGGATGGTAGAAGCTGGGATGACGGTTCATACAGATGCTGCGGGAAATCTGATTGGTCGATACGCAGGGCTAGCAGAAGATATGTCTGCACTGGCAACCGGATCTCATATCGATACTGTGCCTTCAGGAGGTAAGTATGATGGCGTACTGGGGGTTTTGGCAGGTATCGAAGTTGTGCGGACGTTACGAGAGAGTAAGACGCGTCTCAAGCATCCGCTGGAGGTAATTGTATTTACGGATGAAGAGAACACAATGATTGGCTGTCAGGCAATGTCGGGAACGGCAAAGCGATCGCCTGAAGATTACAAGCCTAAAGCTGAAGGCACCATTGAAACCTGTCTAGAAATTATTGGTGGCAACTGGGATGATCTAGCAGCGGCTCGGCGCACCCGTGCTGACATGGCAGCATTTGTGGAACTCCATGTGGAGCAAGGCGCGGTTTTAGAAAGTGCAGGTAAGGAAATTGGCGTGGTGCAAGGTGTTGTAGGGATGCTGCGAAAGGCAATCTCTATTGAGGGGCAAGCTAACCATGCTGGAACCACCCCAATGGATATGCGTCAAGACGCTCTGGTTGCTGCTGCTCAGGTTGTCTTAGCGGTTCAGGAAATAGCTTTGAGTATGCCTAGTCATCCGGTAGCGACCGTTGGGTTTTTGACGGTAGCTCCTAACGCGGTCAATATTGTTCCAGGTCAGGTGAATTTGACGGTGGACATGCGGGATTTGTCGCAGGACTGCCTGAGTGAAATGCTGGAGCGACTCCAGCTGGAAATTAAGACGATCGCAACTGCTACCAATACTCAAATTGAGCTAAAGCCACTTTTGTGCGTTGAGCCAACTTTGGCAGCTCCGCAGGTTCAAGCGACGATCGCTCAGGTTTCTCAGGCACTTGGATTGAGTCACATTGCTATGCCTAGCCGTGCAGGTCATGACTCATTAGAGATTGGTCGAGTGACGGATATGGGAATGATTTTTGTTCCTAGTCAGAACGGGCTGAGTCACTCTGGAGAGGAATATACGTCACCTGAACAATGCACTCAAGGAGCGAACGTTTTGCTTCACACATTGTTACAGCTTGATGAAATGTATTAGATGAAATTTATCCGAAGCTTTGATTGTTATCTTCGCATCCTTTGTGTATCTTTGCATACAATTTGTCCAGGCTAGGTCTATGTAAAGTTACAGCGTATAACTCGTGAAAGCCATAAACTCTCGATTACTTCAGGCTTCAGTTCTCTAATTCAAGCATTCAAATCATTTTGAAGTCCCCCTCACCCCATCCCTTAGATCTATGAATTCACCTGTTTCCGTTTCTTCTCCAGGCGTAATCTTGGCGCAAGAGTCAGCCGAAAGCAAAATTCAACAGGAGTTGGCTGCTCAGTCTTCTGGGGTGATACTGCGATCGGTGACGAAAAAGTACGGTTCGTTTACGGCAGTCAAGGATATTAATCTGGACATCCCGGCTGGGTCTTATACCTGCCTATTGGGGCCGAGCGGCTGTGGCAAAACTACGACTTTGCGGATGGTGGCTGGGCATGAGGATGTGACGAGCGGAGATGTTTTAATTGGCGATCGACGGGTGAATGATCTGCCGCCTGCCAAGCGCAATTCTGCCATGATGTTTCAAAGCTACGCGCTGTTTCCGCACAAATCAGTCTGGGAGAATGTGGAATTTGGTTTGAAAATGCGGAATGTGCCTCAAGCCGAGCGCAGTCAGCGGGTTAATGAAATGATCGAAATAGTGGGGTTGAGCCAGTTTGCCGATCGCAAGCCCGCTAAGCTCAGCGGCGGGCAGCAGCAGCGGGCAGCCTTAGCCAGAGCTTTGGTGACTCGCCCCCAGGTGCTACTGCTCGACGAACCCCTGAGCGCTTTGGATGAAAATCTGCGGGTAAAAACTAGAGGAGAACTGCGGCGACTGCAAAAGCAGTTTGGCATGACCTTTATTCAGGTCACTCATGGACAGGACGAAGCCTTCTCGCTGTCTGATCAAATTGTGGTAATGGACAACGGTCGCATTGATCAGATTGGAGCGCCTTCAGATATCTTCAGAACGCCAGCCTCTCGTTTTGTAGCTCGTTTCGTAGGCGACAACAACATTTTTGGCGGGCAGGTTAGTGGCGTAGCTTTGGATGAGAAAGGTGCAGTGATTCGATTGGAGGTGGAAGGGATTGGCACTTTCTTCTGTCGAGGTCAGGCTGCTGATCCGGGCATGGCGGCAGCCTGCTGTGTGCGGAGCGACTCTATGGATTTGCTCCCATATCCCCCTGCTGATTCAACGGCTCCTAACCAGCTAACGGCGAGGATTACGGCGATCGAGTTCACGGGTTACATTACGCGTGTCTCGCTGATGGTAGAAGCCACCGGACAGGAAATCACCTACAAGGTGCGTAGCTCCGAGTGGATTAACCAGGCTGTCCCTGAAGGTCAACTTGTCACGCTGACTTGGGCAGTTGAAGAGTGCGTTTTTCTGTCTCATTGATTCTTGCCTCACATTGTAATGTGACGGCTTCAGCGTTCAATTTATTCACCGATTTACAACACCCCCTATGTCTAAAATTTCCCGTCGTCAGGTGATCAGAACTGGACTAGCTGTTGGAGCGGCCTTTGCAGCCACGCGCTGTGCTTCTTCCACGCCAACAACCTCTGCACCCGGTACTCCAGGCAATCCATCTGCCAGTCCAGAAGTCAATATGGGCAAGGCTAAGGATGTCACTTTACGCCTGATTGGAACAGGTGTCTCCCAAATCAATGAAATTCGCAATAAGGCGATCGCAGATTTGGGCTTTAAGTTTGATATGCGTGCCCTCAGCACTGAGGAAAATAATCAAATTGCCATCACTCAGCCTGGGCAGTATGACATCTTTGATGGAGAATACTTTAGCCTGCCGCTGGTAGTACCCTCTGGAAATCTTCAGCCCGTAGACACCAAGAAGATTAGGGACTTTGACAAGATCGTGCCCTTCTTTACCACAGGTAAATTTGAGGGTGCAAAGATTGAGCAAGCTCAGGGCACTTCACCGATTAAGGTGATGTATGTGACGGGGCCAGATTCCAAAGAGTTTTCACCTACCCCAACTGAATGGGCAACTTTGATTCCCTTTCAGTACAATGCGGACACTTTGGGTTACCGACCCGATCTGACGGGTAAAAAGATTGAAAGCTGGGCAGAACTGTTTGAGCCGGCGTTTAAGGGCAAAACTGCAATTTTAGATATTCCTTCGATCGGCATCATGGATGCTGCCATGGTGGCAGAGGCTTCTGGGCTGATGAAGTTTGTCGATAAAGGCAACATGACGAAGGAGGAGATCGACCAAATCACCGACATTTTGAGGCAGAAGAAGCAGGAGGGTCAATTCCGTGCCTTCTGGAAAACGTTTGATGAATCGGTGAACTTAATGACTTCCGGTGAGGTGGTGCTGCAATCAATGTGGTCACCTGCTGTGACTGCGGTAAAGTCTAAGGGTCTCCAATGTGTCTACGGCCCTATGAAAGAGGGCTACCGAGCTTGGGGGGGTGGTTTAGGTCTGTCAAAGAATTTGTCGGGCATTCAGCTTGATGCGGCTTACGAATACATTAACTGGATTGTAGACGGCTGGGTGGGTGCATTCTTGGGAAGGCAGGGGTACTATAGCGCTGTTCCTGAGAATGCGCGTAAGTTTATGAAACCAGAAGAGTGGGATTTCTGGTACGAGGGCAAGCCCGCCGCAACAGATATGATTGATCCGTTTGGCAAAAAGCTGGAGTCCAAAGGCGCAGTTCGGGATGGTGGATCTTTCAAAGAACGGATGGGCAATGTGGTGGTCTGGAATTCCACGATGAAGGAGCAGAAGTATCTCGTTCAAAAGTGGAACGAATTTATTGCATCGTAATGATTTCGTAATGATTGAATGGGTGGGCATTGCCTCACCCATTCCTCTCAGCGTTCTTTGAAGCGAGTTCTTGAACAATCGCATTTCCAAAGATGAATTCTTCGCCGCAATCCTCACTGGGGGCATATGACTAGAACCTGGAAAGCCCTGCAACCTTATACCTTAGCAGCACCGCAAACGCTGGTTTTCCTGCTGTTTTTGGTATTTCCCATTCTAATGATTTTGATCGTTAGCTTTTGGGACTTTAATGGCTATGCCATGACTCCTGCTTTTACGCTGCAAAACTATATTGACATTTTCACGTCTCAGGTTTCTCTAAAAACTTATCTGAACACGTTCAAATATGTGTTCTTAGTATGGTTTTTTTGTTTGGCGATCGCTTTCCCCGTATCCTACTTCCTCGCGTTCCATATCAAGAGTCAGAAATGGCAGATCATTTTATTTTTGCTCTGTACGGTGCCATTCTGGACTTCTAACATTATTCGGATGATTTCCTGGGTACCATTTCTGGGTAAGGAAGGATTGGTAAATCAGCTGTTGATGAACCTTAACTTGGTTCAAGAACCTGTGCAATGGCTGCTGTTTTCCGATTTTGCGGTTGTGCTGGGCATGGTGCATCTTTACAACTTTTTCATGATTGGGCCTATCTTTAATAGCTTGATGCGAATCGATCGCAATCTGATTACAGCAGCAGAAGATATGGGGGCTTCGGGCTTCCAAGTCTTGAAAGAAGTGATCCTGCCGTTAGCCTCTTCAGGAATTGCGATTGGCTCCATTTTTGTAGTGACGCTGGTAATGGGCGAATTTGTGACCGTGCGCTTGATGGGGGGCGGGCAGTCGGCTTCGGTCGGTAAGCTGATTGCTACACAGATTGGTAGTTTGCAGTATCCTCTGGCAGCCGCGAATGCAGTCATTTTGCTAATAGTGACATTGATTTTGGTAGTAGGAATTTTGCGCGTTGTCGATATTCGCAAAGAACTGTAAGGCTTGGAAAATTAAGAACTTAATCGTTGAGCTGTGCGGAGCCTGGAAAAGTGCAAAAGCGATCGCTTTCTTTTTATTTATTAGCCGCATTCTTTGGGCTATTTGTTTTGTTTTTATATGGCCCTATGTTTGCCATCTTTGCTCTGTCTTTGCAGGGCGAGGAAGGGACGCTGACCTTTCCTATGCGCGGCTTTAGCTTTTATTGGCTGGGGCAAGTGTTTCAAGAGCAGCGGGTGGGCAGCTTTATCGAATCTTTCCAGCGATCGTTCATCCTGGGACTTTCAGTGGTGTTATTCTCTTTGATTGTTAGCGTTCTGGCAGGTCTGGCTTTCCGAAGTCGTTTCAAAGGTTCCAACGCCATCTTTTACCTAACGATCTCTAGCTTGATTGTGCCAAGCGTTTTGGTATCTCTAGGGATTGGTATTGTTTTTCAAGTGCTGGGTATTCAAACCGACTGGTTTACCTCTGGGTTTGGGGCGCATCTTACCTGGACTGTTCCCTTTGCTTTTTTAATTATGCTAGGGATATTTAACCGCTTTAATCCTGCTTACGAGGAGGCAGCAAAAGACCTGGGAGCCAGTGACGGTAAAACTTTCTGGGAAGTCGTGTTTCCGCTAATTCTCCCTAGCTTGATTGGGATTGGACTGCTGACGTTTACATTGTCTTACGACGAATTTACGCGTACTTCTCTGGTTTCAGGACAAGACAACACCCTGCCACTGGAGATTTTTGGAATGACGACTAACGTGACTTCACCGGCTCTGTATGCCTTGGGCACGCTAACAACGCTGTTCTCATTTGCGCTGATTGCGATCGCTTTCACCGCATTTCAGATGCTCTCTAAGCGGCAGCAGCAGTAGCCTGTAGCCTTAGCCTTAGCCTTCAATTGGACAAAAAAGCGAATCTCTTACTTTGCTGTGGAGAAGGCTCGAACGACTTAAACTAAAGCAGGCTCTGGAAGTGCGCCTTTCATTCTGCCGAAATAATCTAGCAGATTCTCTAGCTGCTGCTCGGCTTTCAACGCCCCTAACCCCCGAATCGTCACCTTTCCTGGCGTATATACAAAGCGAGATTTGAGGTGCTCTGGCAGATTTTCCTTGAGCAAATTCCAGGCTGGCTCCTCCATCGGCGTCTCCAAGAAGACATGCTGTTTGGCTTCCGGCTTGATGCGGCTAAAGCCTAGCGATTTGGCAACCTGCTTTAGCTCGATCACGCGCAAAAGCTGCTGGGCTGCCGGGGGAATAGAGCCATAACGATCGCTCCAATCTGCGGCAATTTGGGTCAGCTCTTTTTTGGACTGTGCTGAGGCAACCGCCCGGTAAGCGCTCATCTTTTGATCGAGATCGGGAATGTAGTCTGCCGGAATAAATGCCGTCAAGCTGAGGTCGATTTGCGTGTCGTCCACCTGAGGAATTTCCTGTCCACGAATTTCCTTAATTGCGTCCTCCAGCATTTCCATGTAAAGATCAAAGCCGATCGCATCCATTTGTCCAGATTGTTCTGCGCCGAGTAGATTTCCAACTCCGCGAATTTCCATATCTCGTACTGCCAGCTGATATCCAGAGCCGAGCTGCGCGAATTCCTGAATGGCTCTTAGCCTCTGCCTGGCTGTTTCTGTAAGCTGACTCTGACGCGGGTAAAACAGCCACGCGTGTGCTTGAATTCCGGCACGTCCCACCCGACCCCGCAACTGATAAAGCTGCGACAAGCCAAACTTCTGGGCATCTTCCACCAAAATCGTGTTAACGCGCGGAATATCTAGACCCGACTCAATGATCGTGGTGCAAACGAGAACCTCCGCATCGCCATTGCTGAAGGTCAGCATAGTGGATTCTAGTTCGCCCTCCTGCATTTGACCATGGGCGATCGCGATTCTTGCCGAGGGCACCATCTCCCGGATGCGGGCGGCTACTTCTTCAATGCCCTCGACGCGCGGCACCACGTAGAAAATTTGTCCGCCCCGGTCGAGTTCCTGCCGCACGGCGGTTCGCATCACCTCCAGATCATAGGGCGACAGGTGGGTTTTGATCGCCCGACGCGAAGGGGGCGGCGTGCTGATCAAGCTCATCTCTCGTACGCCAGACAGCGCCATATATAGCGTCCGAGGAATCGGGGTCGCGCTCAGCGTCAGCACATCCACCTGGGTGCGCAGGGACTTGATCTTTTCCTTCTGGTTCACGCCAAACCGCTGTTCTTCGTCCACTACCAGCAGACCTAAATCCTTAAACTGCACCCCTTTCCCCAAAAGCTGATGGGTGCCCACCACCACATCAAGTTCCCCCGTAGCAAGGCGCTGCTGAATATCTTTGCGCTCGTCGGCACTCCGAAAACGGTTGAGCAAACCCACCTGAATCGGGTAGGGGGCAAACCGCTCCTTCAGGGTGTGGTAGTGCTGCTGCGTCAAAATAGTTGTGGGAGCCAGCAGTGCCACCTGTTTCCCAGCGGTAACGGCTTTGAAAATCGCGCGAATTGCCACCTCGGTTTTGCCAAAGCCAACGTCACCGCAGACCAGCCGATCCATCGGACGCAAATCCTCCATGTCGCGCTTCACGTCTTGAACCGCCTTAAGCTGATCGGGCGTGGGCTGATAGGGGAAAGAGTCTTCTAATTCTTCCTGCCAGGGGGTGTCTTGCGGGTAGGCAAACCCTTGCTGCTGGGCACGTTGGGCGTAGAGATGCAGCAAATCCACCGCAACTTTTTTGACGGCTTTGCGCACCTTACTCTTGGTTTTTTCCCACGCCTTGCTCGACATTTTGTTGAGTTCTGGGACGCGATCGCCCACCCCCCGAAACCGCGACAGCGACCCCACTTGGTCTGCTGCCACCCGCAGCAACCCGTCGCCATATTGCAGCACTAGATACTCACGGGTTTCGTTATTAATGGTCAGGCTTTCCAGCTTTAGAAACTTCCCCACCCCGTGGCTTTTGTGCACCACATAGTCGCCTAACTGGAGCTTGTTGGGATCAACCTGCTTAGAAGCCGCCTGTCGCCGCTTGCGGATGTAGGTGGGCGTTGCCAGAGTGTGCTGCCCAAAAAACTCGCGGTCAGTCACGACCACTAGCCGGAAAGTCGGCAGAATGAAGCCCTCTAGCTCCGCCAAGCCCGAATACTTGACCGCCGTGGGAATTCGCTGCGTTTGTAGCTTGTCGATCGCCAAATAGTCGCGCGGGTTGGGCACAAACTGCGCCGGACAGTCATGCTCCTGTAGCAGAGCCACCGATCGCGAGGGCTGTGCCGACACCAGCCACACGCCAAAGCTGCGATCGCGCTCCTGCCGCAAGATTTCTGCTAATTTGCCGAACTGGTGTGGCGTAGAGGGCACCGGACGGCTGGATAGATTCAGCCCTACACCCTCCTCGGCAAGTTCTGATAAATAGAGGCGATCGAATCGTTCAACTTCTAGCAAAGAATCGGCAAAGCGGCGGTGAATTTGGGGCAGCGCTCTGCCTACCGAACCTGCCAACTCCTGCCACTGCTCATCGGCATGTTCAAACCAGCGATCGCCATGCCCTCGGCACTGTTCGGGTTCATCGATCGCCACCAGCATATTGTCTGGCAAATAGTCCAATAGCGAGGCGGGCTGCTCAAATGCAACTCCCAAAAACCGCCGCATCCCCTCAAGAGACTGTCCGGCTTGCAGACGCTCTAGCTCTTCGGCAGAGAGATAAACAGAAAGATCTTGTCCCTGCTTCGCGTCTGCTTTCAGCTGCTCCAAAATCATCGGGCTAAAATTGGTAGTGGTGAGCACTAGACGCTCTGTGCTGTCGAGCGATCGCTGCGTTGAGGGATCAAACTCGCGGATTTTGTCTAGCTCATCGCCAAATAGCTCCAGCCGCACGGGTAGCTCTGAAGCCACCGGATACACGTCAATAATGTCTCCTCGGCGGCTCCACTGCCCTTCAGTTTCTACGAGCGCCACGCGCTCGTAGCCCAAGTTGGCAAGCTGATGGCTCAAGGCTTCTAAATCAATCTCCATACCCCGATTCAGGGTGACGCAGTAGCGCCGAAATACCTCTACAGGAGGCAAATGGAGCTGCAAAGCGCGATCGGTTGTGATGATCACCAGTCCTTTGCTGTCTGCGATGCCTTCTCCTTGCAGGTCTGCAAGTACCTGTAGCTGCCCCCAAGTCATTTCTGACTCCGGATCAAAGGGTTCGTAGGGCGAAGCTTCCGAAGTCGGATAAAAATGCACCGTCTGCCAGCCCATTGCCTCAATTTGAGCCGCCCATCGTCCTGCTTCTTCTAGGGTCGCCGTCACCACCAGTAACGGGCGCTGCTGAGCCTGCGCTAGAGCCGAAGCAACTAGACCTTTAGGCAATCGGGCGATGCCGTTGAGAGTAAGCGCATGCTGCTGGCTCAGTTTGGTCAACAGTTCTGAAGTGAGGGGCGATCGCCCTAGTGACCGAGTAATTGAAGAGAAGGCCATACGCGCTAAAAACAGAGAGCCGAACACAGAAACCAAACACAGAGCCTAGAAAAAGCCTACGCGCTGCAAAACAAGTAGGTAAAGGGATGATGATACATCAAATCTGACTCTGTTTACTATTCTAGGAAGTCAAAGCATGGGTTGGGTTTCTAGCGGATTGTTTTATCTTGTTTTGGAGCTGCCGCCAGTCTGCTTAGGACAGTTGTGGTGGGGCGCGAAGCACCCCGCCACAACTGTCCCCGTCCTAAACGCTTTGGCGGTTGCTATGGCTCTAGTTCTGCTCTTTTTCAGGAAATTTCTGCATCAAAGGCGAGGGCGCAAATGCTGGACAGTAGCCATCTGGAGTCACCTTAAAGCCCAATAGAGGCGAAGCCGGATTCCAGCAGCGCTGTCCTCGGCAGTGGAGACAGTTTCCACAGCATTCTGTTTGAATATCGGGCGCGACTTCACTCTGCTGCAGTAGCTCTCGCGGAGTCAGTCCGCGTAACACCAGCTCTTCGCCTTGCCAACGGGCTTCCACCAATCCCGTATCGGCAAAGCTTTGCCAGCGCGGATCGTCCACTACAACGTTAGGTAGCGTAATGCTAACAGCCGCATTAAATTCATTGATCTCCGCTTCGTAATGAATTTCGGGAGCAGCGGGCTGCAAAAAAGTTTCGCCGATCGGCAGCTCAACCCGCGTTCCGGCTGCGGGCATATGCAGATGGTAGCGGTTTTGCAGCTCTTCCAGGCTAGTAAGGTCGCTGAGGTAGGCAGGTGAGCCGTGAACAAAAATTACGTGTTGAGGACGCAGGTTGTGAATCAGCTGAGTGGTGCTGGAACCGTCGCAGTGATCGCCCAGTAAGTAAGTTTCCAGCATTAGCTGTCCTGTCTGGAGCTGAGTTTGAAGCTCCAACGATGCCGCCAGCTTTTGGGCGATCGCCGCCTCTATCGAACCAATGCGTCCTGGTTGCTGAGGAACCAGTATCAGCCAAGGCTGAGTTGTAGAGTGGGGAGTAGATTGAAAATATTGACTCAGGTCAACGCTTTTATCAGTCAACACAATGCAGGGCGAATGCTCTAGCAAAGCCCGTTTCTCTTCTGGGCTAACGCCTATTGGAAACTGCCGAACTCGCGGGCGAATCCGCTCATCCCAAAAGAGCGGCTGATGTCGAGCAAAGTTTTGTACGGTGGTCGGGAAATGGCTCAGCATATCTAGGTAAGCATTGCAGCCGATCGCTACGCTGCCATCTACCCAGATATTCAAATCGCGTCCCGTAAAGTGATGATGGCTGCGGAGCAGCATGAGCAGCTCCTGTCCTAGCCCCAGAGCTGGGGTGGGCAAGAGAACAGACTGACGATCGGCTACCGCTCGGTGGATTCTTTCGGCAAGCTGGTTTTCCTGCTGGCGGCGGTGGGGAAACCGAGCCGTGCCATAGCTGCCTTCTACAATTAGCACATCGGGCTTGATGCCCCGCAGATCTTCTAGCGGTAGCCCATCTACTAGGCGCGAGTTTGACAGTAAAAAGTCCCCAGTGTAGAACACTTTGTAGGAGCGCTCTTTGGTGGTGTAGGTCAGCAGCATTGCCGCCGCTCCGGGTAGATGCCCTGACGGAAACAGCTCGGCGCTTAACCCCTCTCGAAATTCCATAGGCGATCGCCAGGGCAAAGCCTGACAGGCTGTTGCCTTGTTGCGATCGAGAGACAGCAAATGGGTTGTTACCTCGCTGGCATAGATGGGCATCTGCGGAAAAGCTTTGTGCAGTGCCGATAAGCCTCTAGCATGGTCCGAATGCGCATGGGTGCAGAGAGCCAGGTCAATCGGCGAAGACTTTTCCAATCCTGCAATCAGGGGCTGAATATTGCTGAGTCCACAATCCAACAAGATGCGGTGAGAACCCATCCGTACCAGCAGACAGACTCCCTCATCGGCATGACCTACACCCAGTGGCAAGCATTCCAGCAGTTCCATGACTTACCCTCATTACTTGCCCCGTAACCTGCTCTGCCCCCGTAACCTTCTAGTGCGCAGAGCCATTCCCGTGGTAGTTATCGGTGTCGTAGAAGCCGTTGCGCGTGCCGAAAAAGAGGCAAGCAATCGTAAAAATAGGAGTCAGAGCCAACAAAATTAATTTGACATCCATAGACTTTTTAGTACCTCTATTATTCAAGTCGGGCGTTCAAGCTAGCAATGTCTTCATGCCATTTCATGTCTCAGCTCATTATGAGGGAAAAACAGGCTGCATGGTTTAACTACGTGCCAATTCTTTAGAAAAATCCATTCCAAAGATAGAGTCGAAAGCATTAAAACATCAAATAATCTCAGGATAATCAATCTCAAATAATCAGGTGATGATCCATAGCGAAGCGAACCAGTTCGGCTCGATTGTTAGTTCCTGTCTTACGAAATAAGCTGCTGACATATTTTTCTACTGTCCTCGAACTTAGATGAAGACGATCGCCAATCTGAGCATTCGACAGTCCTTCTGCCAGTAAGGTCAATGCCTCCTGCTCTCGCTGTGTCAAGCCTATTTTGGGTAAGACAGAGGATCTAGGAACCTGTGGGATGGCTTCACCGTCCGTGATTCCAGCGCTGATGGGGGCGGGTTTGAGGTGCGATCTCCATTCAGCTTGGATCAGCTGCGATCGTTCTAGTAAGTTCCGAATTACTGCCCCAAGCTCTTCTAGCTCAAAAGGTTTAGGTAAGTAGAGATCGCACCCCAGCTGATAGCCTCGAATTCGCTCATCGGTGCTAGTTCGAGCCGTCAAAAAGATCACGGGCAGCAGCCGAAACGCAGTCTGGAGTCGTACTTGCCGCATTAGCTCATAGCCGTCCATTCCCGGCATCGTGATATCCGTCACAATCAGATGCGGCTTACATTGCTCGATCATCTCTAACGCCCTACGACCATCTTCAGCCGTGACCACCCAATATCCAGAAAATTCTAGATAGTCGCTAATTGCCAGCCGAGTGCCTAGATCGTCGTCAGCGACCAGAATAGTTAGAGGCATGGGATACAGAGATAAGACAGTATATTCACTCTACGCATTCATAGCTGCAAACTTAAAGTTAGCGCAAGCCTAGCTTCAGTTCAAACTCACCTGTCCAAACTCACCTGTCCAAACCCACCCGTTCAGACTCAAATGGCTCTTACATTAAATTAAGTTGAAAATCAATGGACAGGCAAGAAACTGACACATTTAATTCGACTTCTATCAATGCCAGCCCACAGAATGAACCTGAGATGGCTAATATACGATAACCGAACAAAAATTTAAAATTCTTTATAAGAAGTGTCCACGTGATACTATCTGTGTGGCTTTTGACGGTCTGTTCTGATGATTCAGTCCGTTCTTAGATTTGAAAGTGCTTTGTTGATTTGATTTGCGTGGTGTAGGAGACAGCAGGAGTGCAAGAAAACTTATCTGTTGGGTTGAGTGGGCAGACAACCGGACATCGCCATGCTATGGAGCCAATCCGGATTGGTGTGATTGGTGTTGGCAATATGGGACAGCACCATACTAGGGTTCTTAGCTTGCTCAAGGATGTGGAGCTAGTTGGCGTTTCTGATATCAATGTTGAGAGGGGTATAGATACTGCAAGCAAGTATCGAGTTCGCTTTTTTGAAGACTATCGCGATTTGCTCAAACACGTAGATGCTGTCTGTGTGGCTGTGCCGACTCGCCTCCATCACAGTGTGGGCATGACCTGTTTGCAGGCTGGCGTACATGTGCTGATTGAAAAACCGATCGCGGCTAGCATTGCCGAAGCCGAGTCTTTGGTCAATGCCGCTGCTGAGTCTCACTGTATTTTGCAAGTTGGGCACATTGAGCGGTTTAACCCTGCCTTCCAAGAGCTGAGTAAAGTTCTCAAGACCGAAGAGATTTTGGCGTTGGAAGCTCATCGGATGAGTCCTTACTCCGATCGCGCTAACGATGTTTCAGTCGTGCTGGACTTGATGATTCACGATATTGACCTGATGCTAGAGATCGCTGGCTCTCCGGTCAATAAGCTCACAGCTAGCGGCAGCAGAGCTGCCAACTCAGGCTATTTAGATTACGTCACCGCCACGCTAGGATTTGCTAACGGAATTGTTGCGACCTTAACCGCTAGCAAAGTCACTCATCGCAAGATCCGCCGAATTTCTGCCCACTGCAAAAATTCCTTAACGGAAGCCAATTTCCTTAACAATGAAATCTTGATCCATCGCCAAACTACTGCCAACTACCGCACAGATTACGGTCAGGTTTTATACCGTCAAGATGGCTTGATCGAGAAGGTTTACACTAGCAACATTGAGCCACTTCATGCAGAGCTAGAACACTTCGTCAACTGTGTTCGGGGGGGGAACCAGCCTTCGGTTGGCGGTGAACAGGCGCTTAAGGCACTGCGGCTTGCAAGTCTGATCGAGCAGATGGCGCTAGACGGTCAGGTTTGGCAATCTACTGATTCAGAAATTGTTCATCCTGCCCTTGCTCCTACCTCTCCCAGAATTGCGGTCTAGCTGAGGGCTTAACCCAGCTTATATTCTGAAGCTTGTGTTCTAAAAGAAGAGGCGATCGCTCGATCGCCTCTTCTTTTTACGGGTAGTGGTGTTCATGTATATAGCGCTACGCGCTTAGATCCAAGGAGTTATTTTTTAAGAGCGCAGCTCTCAAAAAATAACTCCCCCTAACTCAATTACGTAATGCTATGGCAACCGCCTAGGCAAACTTGCGACAGCTGTATTTTTAGTAGAGGCGGCTCAAGACATAGTCAGCTAGTTCAATTAACGCATCACGAGGCTGGGAAGGGGGCAGATCAACCAGATTTTCTACAGCCTGCTTGGCATGGTGGGCTGCTAGTTCACGAGAGCGATCAATCCCCCGACTATCTTTCACTAAACCGATCGCCTGCTCTAGGTCTTCATCCTGAGCAAACTCTCGCTCAATCAGGGTTTCCAGGTAGGGCTTTTCTTCTAGCGCATACAGAACTGGAGCGGTCAAATTGCCGCTCTTGAGATCTGATGCGGCTGGCTTGCCCAGTGAATCGCTGGAGCCAGTAAAGTCGAGGATGTCATCCACAATCTGAAATGCCAAACCGATGTGGCGACCATAGCTGTACAGGCCAGTTGCCATTTCAGTCGAAACGCCGCTCAATATACCCGCCGCCTTCGCGCTATTGGCAATCAGGGAGGCCGTCTTGTTGTAACTTTTTTCTAAGTAGGATTCGATCGTCAAGCTAGTATCAAATCGATTTAAGCCTTGCTGAATTTCTCCTTCAGCTAGATTCATAATCACCTCAGACAGCAGCTTCACAACGGCAAGATTGTCAAGATTGGCTAGATACCAAGACGACTGGGCAAACAGGAAATCCCCAGCTAATACAGCTATTCGGTTGCCAAAACTACTGTGAACGGTAGGAACTCCCCGACGCACCTCTGAGTCATCAATAACATCGTCATGCACCAAGCTAGCCGTGTGAATCATTTCAGTGATTTCTGCCAGCCGCCGATGCTTAGGTGTAATATCTTCGTCAGGCATGGTCGCTCTGGAAATCAGGAGGACGATCGCTGGTCTCAACCGCTTTCCTCCCGCCCCAAAAAGATGCTCTGCGGCGGCATAAAGAATCGGATGTCGGGCACCCACCAACTGTTTCAGGTTCTCGGCAAGGAGATGCAAATCTGCTTCAACCGGGGAGAAAAGGGAGATGGCTGAGGTCATGGATAGGCTGACTCTTGCGCTAGGTTACGAAATTTTACATTATCTTACACTTATTCTAAGCTAACGCTTCCGCATCTGCTGCGTTGCAAATTTCTATTCCTCAATAAATATTAGTTAGCGATCCCCTGGAAATTTTGTTAAGTCTTTCATCAAACTCTCTCAGAAAGCTGGGAAGACTGTGTTAGCCTAGTATGTAAGGATTTCAAAATTTCATACATCTAGCAAAAGCCAAGGTAAAGACCTGTCTCCTTTGATCTAAGAGTCGATCTCTCAGATTGCATTTCAGGTGAGTGTCTGAGCCATGATTTCTGTCTAGCTGCGCGATGTTTTCACGGCTTTTCCCAAGGCTGCTGACAATGCGCAATCAGAATGCCTAGAACTTCTTGCTCCAAGAGGTCGAAAATGCCTTTTAGGAGAAGAACTATGCTATTTGATGTAAGCTGAGCTTCCCATTAGAGGATAGTTCAGATCACCAGTGGCGGCTTTATGCTTCTGCGAGTTTTGATATTGCTTTTATTCTTCTATATCTAATTTCTATGCCGTGCCATGACTTACGATTCTATACCTCTCATTATTCCGATTCTGGCTACGGGTTATGTCCTGGCGGTATATGTGCTGCTCAGATTGGCTGAGCGTTCTGGTGCCTAGATTTCCTCCTCTGAAAAGCTATCAGGAAAGCGATCGCGCTTGTTTATCTACTTTAATTTGTTATCTGTTTTGATCTATTTAGTCTGATACCGTTTCAAATTCTAAACAGGGCAGATATTTTTTGAGAGCCGTGCTCCGCACGGCTCTCAAAAAATATCTGTCTTATAACCAGCTCAAATGGGTATGGCTTATTCGACTTAAGACGTGAAAAACCAAAAAGAGCGCTGTCCTTGGGGGCAACGCTCTTTTTCTTACTGAGGATCAGTAGATCGCAAATTAGGTCTTTGTGCGCGCGGAGCGCCTTTGAAATCTAGCTTTTAGGAGAAATAGGAAGACTTTGCGATCTACTGAGGATTTAGGGAAAGTTGCTACTCGGCGAGTTCCAGCGATCGCATCTGGCGAGACACTTCCGCTATATCTACCCGTTTGACCATGGGCGTACAGCCTAGCCACTGTACCGAGAGTCGGGCAAAGGTTTCTGGACAACCGCTGACATAAAACTGGGTCGGCAGAGCCACACGGGCATTTTGTAAGCCTAGCAACTCTAACTCTTGCGCCGCTGCCCTAATCACATGGATCGCCGGATCGACTAGGCAGACCGATCGCGGCAAAATAGCCTTCAGCACTGGAGCCAAGTGGGGATAATGGGTGCAGCCATAGATCAACGTGTCAATTTGCTGCTCAATTAATGGAGCGAGATACTCCTGCGCCACCTGGAACGTGTAGGGATCATGAATGCGATTGTGTTCAATCAGAGGCACAAACTCTGGACAGCCCACTTGCCATACCTGAACCTGGGAATCAATTTCCTGAATGGCTTTTCGGTAGGCATTGCTAGCTGCCGTAGCGGCTGTGGCGATCACCCCAATTCTTCTGCCCTTCTGCACTGCGGCGCGAGCACCGGGTAAAATCACGCCCAATATGGGGATATCAAACTCAGAGCGTACGGTTTCCAATGCCAAAGCCGAGCTGGTGTTGCACGCCATAATCACCATTTTTACCCCCTGCTGAGTCATCCAAAACAGGATCTCTCGCACATACTGGAGGATTTCGGCAGGCGATCGCATTCCATAAGGCAACCGCGCTGTGTCTCCAAAGTACACAACCGACTCCTGAGGCAGCTGACGGTATAGCTCTCTCAGCACGGTTAGCCCCCCAACCCCACTATCAAATAGCCCAATACGATCGCGAGCTTCTGATCCTGCAACCTGGGGCAAAGTTACAGGATGAGGGTTCATAGGATTTGAGTTTGTTGCTAAAGAAGGGGGGCGATCGATCTGAGAACCGCTGGGTAAAAAGTTGGACACCGAAATTTTCATCAATTCATTAAGGATTTGAAAAATTGTAGGCTTTGTAGAAATCTAGTCAAGGCTCACATCTGTTCCCAAGATCGTGTCTTCAAGATATGGCTTCCTAGGGCATTTTTGTGGGCGCTCTGCGCGCCCACAAAAATGCCCCTGTCCTAACGCTTGTGTTTGTAGTAGCCATATAAATCCAAGATTGATAGAGGCATGGGCAAATCTTGACTGTCGATATACTACTCAGATTTTGGCAATGATTCCAGATTTTCTGAATTTTCTGAATCTGAAGCCAATTGAAACACGATTCGCAGCAGAGGCGGAGCCAGAAAAGTTGTCAGAATCACCATGACAATGATGGCGGCATTCAGAGAGTTGGATAGAATCCCTGTTGCCGCACCCACGCCTGCAAACACCAGACCTACCTCACCTCGCGGAATCATGCCGATGCCGATCGCCCATCGATTCACGCTTTCTTCCCCAGAGATGGTAGCTCCCGTAACGAGCTTGCCTAGCACTGCCACTACGACCAAGAACAGCGCAATGATCAGCCCTTCTCGATTGGCAGGATTGATGGGATTGAGAACGCTAACATCAGTTTTGGCACCGACCACCACAAAAAAGATCGGCACCAGCATATCGGCAATTGGCGCTATCTGCTCCTCTAGCTCCTTACGTTTCTCGGTTTCTGCTAGAACTAAACCTGCCGCAAATGCGCCCAGAATTGCCTCCAGATGAATAGCTGCACCAATATATGCCAAGGTAAATGCAAAAATCAGTGAAGCGAGCAAAAGCTGCCCCCGCGTCTGCATTCCCTCGACTAGAGCCACAAAATAGGGGCTGAGCAGCCGACCCACCAGAATGGTGCCGATGAGAAATACTGATGCACTAACAATGAGATAAAGGATGTTGCTGATGCGAATTTCGCCTGTTTTTGCCAGACTGGCGACCACTGCCAAAATAATGATGCCTAAAATATCGTCCAGCACTGCCGCGCCAATGATAATTTGCCCCTCTTTAGAGCTGAGCTGCCCGATTTCGGCGAGAACCTTCGCCGTGATGCCGATGCTGGTTGCCGTCAGGGCTGCCCCAGCAAAAATGGCTGGAACAACTGCTACCCCAAAGATCGTAATTAGCCCAGTAGTACCCAAAGCAAAGGGAACCGCGACCCCGACAACAGCCACGATCGCGGCTTGAGGCCCAACTCGTATTAGCTCTTTCAGGTCGGATTCTAAGCCAATCTCAAAGAGCAGGATAATGACTCCCAGTTCTGATAAGACTGAGATGACTTCGCTAATTGAGCCTGCGACGCTTTGAACCGACTGCGACTCTAGTCCTGCCGTAACCTGCAACAGATCAAGAATCAGAGAATGAAAACCCTGCTGACCATCGGGAAATATCAGTAAATTTAGGGCGGAAATGCCGACGATTACTCCTGCCGTTAGCTCTCCCAGCACAGGCGGCAAATTGACGCGAATACACAGCTCTCCAACCAATTTGGCAGCCAAATAAACGACAATCAGGCTGATTAAAACCCCCGACAGAACAAGTGGTGCCTCTGCGGCAGTCTCGATCGCCTCAGCGACTTCGGCTGCCAGCAAAGGAGCATTCGGGGGATTAGCGAGATTAGTCAGAGATGCAAAGGCAGTTGTCCAAACTAAGAGATCAACCATGCGTATTCCAAACTCGTCCTGTCCAATGTACAGGTTTCCTTACGAACAGGGGAGTAGCTTTTTATGCGAAACCTGCTTTTTGTGCAAAATCGAAAGCCTGCTGTCGTTGTATGGCTGTATTCGCAGCGGTTAGGACGGGAGGACATTTAGGGTGGGGCGCTTAGCGCCCCACCCTAAATGTCCTGAGCAAACTGGCGACAGCTATAGCAGCATTAGAGAAACACCCGGTGCTGCAAGGAGGGCATTTGGCGGCGCACTTGCTCTAGCCGTACTGGCTCGATCGCAGCGATCGCCACTCCAGGTTTTTCTCCTGCGTCCGCTAAAATAAGGCCCCAGGGATCGATGATGACCGCATGACCATGAGACTGACGCACTGCATTGTGTCGTCCGGTTTGAGCTGGGGCAATCATGTAGCAAGTATTTTCGATCGCTCTGGCTTGCAGCAACACTTGCCAGTGGTCTTTTCCGGTATATGCCGTGAATGCAGCCGGGACAATTAGCACCTCTGCGCCCATGTGCGATAGGCTGCGGTAAAGCTCTGGAAAGCGCACGTCATAGCAGACAGACAGCCCCAAGCTGCCCAAAGTTTTAGAGTGATAGACGACGGGGAGCTGAGTGCCTGCTAGGACGCTCTGAGACTCTTGGTAGGTGTTACCATCGGGCAAGTTCACGTCAAACAAATGCACTTTCTCGTAGCGAACTAGCTCCTCGCCCTCTGAACCAACCAAAACCGCTGTGTTGTAGACTTTTCCATTGCTGGTGGGCACCGGAAAGCCGCCTCCCAGAAGCGTAATTTGATACTTCTGTGCCATAGTCTTCAGGAATTTTTCGCTGGCTTGCGCGATCGTCTCGGCTTGCGCCAATTTGGCTTGCTCGTCTCCCAAAAAAGAGAAGTTTTCTGGCAGGCATACCAACTCGGCACCTTGTCGGACTGCAAGGTCAATCAGATCTTCTGCCTGAGCCAGATTTTTACTCAAATCCGGCAGACTATTCATTTGTACGGCAGCAGCGCGGTAAGACTTCATGGCAAGAGTAATGTAGCTGGGAATAGACGTAACTCAGAATCGCACAGTTTGGATATCTTTTGGAATCCTTAAGTTTAGGCTCTTGTCAAATCAAGGTGGAATTACAGGCAATTCGGTGCGCTCCTGACCAGAACAGCCTTCTGAGGCTCAAGTCCCTGAGGAACATGGATTTAACAAGATGTAATTCTTGGGGTAGGGGCTTAGCTAAGCCCCTGTAGCAGATCGGTTGCACAGGTTACTTTAATTCCCGATCCTGAGAGTTGCAGCTCCTAAAAATTATATTTTCGACAGTTCATTAAAGTCTTAGTGAACTCACCTAAGGCTTCGGTTGCTAAATCTAGCGCTGAACACTTTAATTACCATTATGAGGATTAGCGTCCCGTTATTTAACGCATCTTTACAATTAACATTTTCATTTCTTCTAGCGCTGACTAGATAGAAGTCTTGTAATAGACCATGAAACCTTTCTACAAGGCAGTATTAAGTTGATTTGTTCATCAGGGTTCTAGAAATTGGTTGCTAACGGTCAACTGGTATCGTCAAGGCTCAACTTAGAACAATGGTAAATTTGAACCCTTTTAGCGTTTCTGCTCCTCATCTTCGGATTGTTCGAGAGCAGAACCCTTTTTTGTCGGATTCCCTGTTGCATGACTGCGATTATGAGGTTGATAAAGTTGCTGCTGTGATTGAGCCGTTGCTCAATGCACCTGAGCGATGCCGCGTGACCTCCCTATATGTGCAGGCAGTTAGCACAGGAAGGCACACATTTCTGGCGACAAATTTAGTCCCCGATCGCCTGACTCAGGTGACATCGATCGCCTCTAACTGGTCGATTGGTCGTAGCCCGACTTGTGCTATTCCCGTGAGGCACAGGACAGTTTCTCGCTGTCATGCACTGATTGAATATCACGCAAGAGGGCTATACATCCGGGATATCGGCAGTAGCAATGGTACTTGGGTCAATCAGCGTCGTCTTATGCCCACTGAATACCAGATTTTGGGAGATGGTGATCTCATTCAGCTGGGTAAGCTGCAAATGGAGTTTTTTCTGAGGGTCTTTCCAAATGTGGTGAGCGATTTTAGCGATTCTGGATTTTAATGGCTTGATGCTTGATGCTTAATGCTTGATGCTTGATGCTTGAGAAGTTGTCGCGCGATCGCTTATGAAACCCTACCAACAAGTGCCGATCGTGGAGTGCCATGAGCCGTTGCTGCCGATTTCATCAGAGTTCGCGATAGAAACTCCCCATCCCTATGTCAGGCTAGGGGCACCCTATGGAGAGAAGTCGCCTTACTATCTGCGGCAAACCGTGTTAGAGCGTCTTTTGCAAGCGCAAGATGAGCTGCAACAGTCTTGTCCAGGCTGGCGTATCCAAATCTTTGATGCTTATCGTCCCCTGATTGTCCAGCAGTACATGGTGGACTATACATTTGCCGAGACTGTTGCGGTCATGGTTGCAGACATGGTTGCAGACATGGCTGCAGACAAAGGCATATCCTCGGAGCAGCTTACAGATGAGCAGCGTCAAAATGTCTGGGCGCAGGTCTACCAGTTTTGGGCAGTCCCCAGCTCTGATCCTCGTATGCCGCCGCCCCACAGCACGGGAGCTGCCGTAGATGTGACGCTCGTGAATGCAGAAGGTTTGGCAATTGATATGGGTTCTCCGATTGATGAAATGTCGCCGCGATCGCACCCCAACTATTTTGCTAAAGCTGCAAACAGCCATGAGGTAAGCGATAGCGCTATCTTTCATGCCCATCGGCAAATCTTAAAATGCGCTATGACCTCTGCGGGATTTCAACAGCATCCTAATGAATGGTGGCATTTCTCATGGGGCGATCAGCTCTGGGCGTGGCTGGTAAACCAGCAGCAAGACGGTATGGCTGAGACAGCTCGCTACGGATCTATCTAGACCCGCCTGGAAATTACAAGAGGGTTATGGGCAAGCCCCTTGTAATCTCCAGGCGGCAACTGTGCAGGTCAGTTTGTCGTGCAGTAGGTATTGACCTGAGTGACCAGGGGGCTTTCTTGATCTGTTGCAGTTTTAAGGGCATCAAAAGCTTTTTGTGCGGCAACCGCATCCTTAGAATTTGCTGCGGTTACCAAATCGCGGGTTGCCTTGCTCGTGTCGGTATACATGCTAATGAAGCGAGTCTGAAAGCTTTTTAGCTCCTCATCGCCGATGCTTAGCCCCTGCATATCTGACTTGGCTTTATCTGCTGCTTCAGCAATTTCAGACATGGCAGCTACATTGTCGGGAGTAGCTGTCTGGGTGACGTTTTGAACGGCAGACACTGCTTCGTTGGCAACTTTGATCAATTTGTTGCACTGAGAAACTTTGTTATCTGAGCAACTCACGAGAAAACTGAGGGCGGCGAGGGTCGAAACGGCGATCGCCCGCTTCAGCGGCTGATCCAAAAACGTCATGCATGTTCTCCTGAACTGGCGGTCAAACCCATGTGAAACACAAGGGGCTGTGTCTAGTTATAAGTTGCCTCTGGACAGAAGTACAGAGACGATCGAAATTCTAAACCTGAACTTTAGATTTAAATCTAAAGTTTTTCAGCTATGGCAACCGCCAAGGCGGTTAAGACGGGTACATTCTTGGTAGGGCGCGAAGCGCACCGCCGAAAATGTCCTAAGCAAACTGGCGACAGCTCTAAAACTCAATGAAGCTCTAAAACTTTTCCTGCTCAAGAGACGCGCGAAAAGCGCTAGACATCTTGAGGATTGAGGAGAGACATTGCCCAAGTCGTATAGGTGCCGATAGGACTCCAAAGCAGGTAAGGAATCAATAAAATCAGGGCTGTACTTGAAATCTGCGCCACCAGAATTGCCAGAATTACAGCTAAAATCGCTCCACTTCCGCCAATTATAGTGCCGACTTTCAGACTCTGCATTCCCAACATGACCGGGCTGTAGGCTAGGGTGACTAATTCTAGCAACAGATATAATCCCATAAGCAGCCAAGTCTGAGAACTTCCCGGCTCTTGATCCCAAACTAAGCTCGCTGACCCCGCGCCACAGGCAAAAACAAATGTCCAGATGACGGGAATGGCTTTTTCAAAAGTTAGCCAATCAGGACGACGCAATCGGTTAAACCACTGAACACCTTTGGGTCTAACCATGCTACCGATCGCCAATGCCAAGGCAAACGTGATACCACCAATTATCATCCAGGGTTTAATCATCATTTGCCCTTGGCTCTCCTCGCCATCGCGTCTCAGATACGTCTCATCTAGCAGCTTGGCAGAGGGTGGTGATGTTTGCAATCACTCCAGAGAATCATTCTGGCTTCCGCTGGACTTGTGCAGAAATGCGACTATCCAAAAATACCGCCGAAGAATTCGATCGCTTCCTTCAAAGCCAGGATAAAGGCATCAATTTCTTCAGGGGTATTGTAAAAATAGACGCTGGCACGAGCAGTGGACTGCGCCTTGAGGATACGGTGCAATGGCTGAGTGCAGTGGTGTCCGGCGCGAATCGCGATGCCTGCCTGATCGAGAATAGTAGACAAATCGTGGGGGTGCACCGCTCCCGTCGTAAATGCGGCTAACCCAGCGCGATCGCCTGACTGTGCTCCGTAAATCTGGACTTCGGGAATCTGTTTGAGCTGCTGAAATAGGTGAGTCGTCAACTCCTGTTCATAGGCATGAATATTATCCATCCCCAAGCTATTCAAATAGTCAACGGCAGCACCCAGGGCGACTGCCTCGGCAATGGCGGGCGTACCTGCCTCAAATTTGTACGGCAAATCGGCATAGGTAGCGCGATCGAGAAATACGTCTGCGATCATTTCACCGCCGCCGAGGAAGGGAGGCATCGATCGCAGCACATCCAGCTTGCCGTACAAGAAGCCAATTCCAGTAGGCGCACACATTTTGTGACCCGAAGCCACCAGCCAGTCACAGTCGATCGCCTGCACATCCACGGACATATGGGGCACGCTCTGGCAGGCATCAATCAGCACTCTTGCCCCCTGCTGATGGGCAAGCCGAACGATTTCTTCAACGGGATTAATGCAGCCCAGAGTATTGGAGACATGGACGATCGCCACCAGCTTCGTTTTGGCTGACAGCAGCGACTTGTAGTGCTCTAGATCAAACTCCTGAGTCTCGGAAAGCTGGACAAACTTCAGCACGGCTCCGGTGCGCTGCGCCAGAAGCTGCCAGGGAATTAAATTGCTGTGGTGCTCCATCACCGACAGAATCACTTCGTCGCCGGACTTGAGGTTGGCGTTGCCCCAAGCATAGGCAACTAGATTGATTGCCTCAGTAGCGTTGCGGGTGTAGACAATTTCCTGACGCGATGCTGCATTGATGAAGGCAGCGACTTTGTCTCTCGCACCTTCATAGGCATCGGTTGCCCGTGAGCTAAGGGTGTGAACACCGCGATGCACGTTGGCGTGATCGTGGGTGTAGTAATAATGTAAAGCCTCTAGAACCGCCAGAGGCTTTTGGGACGATGCCGCATTATCCAGATAGATCAAGGGCTTGCCGTGAATCTCTTGATCGAGGATGGGGAAGTCGGCACGGGTTTGGGTGGCGAGGGTGCGTTCTTGGGTGAAGGTCATGAGTAGCCAGGTGAGGGGGTGGATGGGTCGGAAGGGGAATCAGGGTAGGCTAGTTGCGGACTGCCATGCTACGACATTGCACTAGGTCGGAGAGGGTGCGGCGGAGAGAGGCGATCGCAATTTTCTCAATCACCTCATAGGCAAAGGCATAGACCAAAAGCTGACGGGCATCGGCAGCATCAATTCCCCGACTTTGCAGATAGAACACCTCATCGGCTTCGAGCTGGCCGACGGTTGCGCCGTGGGTGCATTTGACGTTATCGGCAACGATTTCGAGCTGCGGCTTGGTGTCTATGCGAGCTTTCGGAGAGAGCAGCAGGTTGCGGTTGAGCTGTCCAGCATCGGTCATCTGGGCGGCCTGGGGCACAAATACTTTGCCGTTGAAGACAGCATGACCCTTATCGTCCACGATGCATTTGTGGAGTTGTCGCGTGGTGCCGTGGGGCTGGGTAAGAGCGATCGTGCTGTGGGTATCGCCAATTTGCTCACCATGCAGCAGGGTTAGACCATTGAGCGTGGTTTCGGTCTGCGCTCCGGTCTGGTAAATCTCTAGGTGGTGCCGAGAGAGTTTTGCCCCCAGGCTGACTGCATTGCAGGTGTAGCGAGAGGTGCGGGCTTGAGAAACTGCGGTCTTGCCGATATGAAAGGCATGATGTCCGTCACGCTGCACGCGGGTGTGGTTCACCTCAGCGTTATCGGCGATCCAAATTTCGGTGACGGCATTGGTGAGGTAAGCGCCTGTGCCGATCGCTCCATAATCCTCAATCAGCGTCACGGCGCTATTCGTTTCTGCCACCACCAGGACACGCGGCTGAATTAAAGTAGCGCTAGTTGCCGTGGCAAGAAACAAGAGATGAATGGGGGTGTCGATCGCCACGCCTTTGGGCACCCAAACCACGGCTGCATCTGTCAACCCTGCTGTGTTCAGGGCAGTAAACACTTCTTCGGCTCCTGGCTGCTTGCCCAAGTAAGGCTGGAGGCGATCGCTATAACGCTCTAGCGCTGCGAGATTGCCGACTCTCAGCGTCTCTGGCAGGTTTGCAGTATTTGATAATTCTGGTGCGTAAATGCCATCCACAAAAACGAGCTGGCTAGCTTCAGGGAGGACGAAGGGAGCGATCGCCGCTGCGCTGACCTGTTGAGGCGTGACAGCTTCCAATGGAGTCTGTAGTAGCGTTGACAGATCGGTAAAGCGCCACTCTTCATCCCGCTGCGTTGGAAAAGCTTGTTCCTGGACTCGCAGGGCGGCGTGGTCGCGCAGTTCGTTGAGCCAGGGAAGATTCGCGGGGGAAGACTGAGCTAGCTTCAGTAGATTTGCCAGATAAGCCGATCGTTTTTCTGAGGCAGTCAGGGTCATTTCCGAAGGCAGGGAAACTTGAATACTCATGATCCTGCTCCTGCTGCGGCTTCTTCCAAAACCCAGTCATAGCCCCGATCTTCCAGCGCCAATGCCAGCTCTTTGCCGCCCGTGCGAATGATGCGCCCGTTTGCCATGACGTGAATGTAGTCAGGAATGATGTAGTCGAGCAATCGCTGATAGTGGGTAATGACGACGATCGCATTCTCGGCAGTGGAAAGCTGGTTCACGCCTCCAGCAACGATTCTGAGAGCATCAATGTCTAGCCCAGAATCGGTCTCATCCAGAATGGCAAGCTTCGGCTCCAGCAAAGCCATTTGCAGGATTTCATTCCGCTTCTTTTCGCCACCCGAAAAGCCCTCGTTGACGCTGCGGCTGAGGAAGCTGGCATCCATCTTGACGACATCCAACCTTTCCTGGATCAGTTCATCAAAGTCAAAGGCATCTAGTTCTTCTTCGCCCAAATGCTTGCGCTTGGAGTTGTAGGCAACGCGCAAAAAGTCGAGGTTGCTGACTCCAGGAATTTCTAGAGGGTATTGAAAGGCGAGGAAAATGCCCGATCGCGCTCTTTCTTCCGGCTCTAGCTCCAGCAGGTTTTGTCCCTGAAACTGAATGTCTCCACCTGTCACTTCGTAGGCTGGATGCCCCGCCAGAACCTTAGAAAAGGTGCTTTTCCCAGAGCCGTTGGGTCCCATAATGGCGTGAATTTCGCCCGCCTTCACCTCCAGGTTCATGCCCTTGAGGATGGGCGTTTCCCCCACGTTTGCAGTCAAATTCTTGACCGCTAAAATCTCGCTGCTGTTGTCAATAATCATGCTCTAACCTTACTTTTAATCCTTTACTTAAACTTGGCTAATCCGCTTCAAACTTTTGAATACATCATACAAATCATTACCCGGATTACGAATCTCAAAAATCCTGGAAATGGCATATCGATTGATCTCGCCTTGAACGAGCTTGACGAAGCAGAAACTGCCACCGCTAGCAATCAAGCCAAAACAGGGCTTGTCAACTTGAGGGCTAGCCAGCATATAAGCCAGAAGCTGTGCCAGCGCAGGTTCTATGGAAAAAGCGGCTTCTTTCGACTCAATGACTAACGCCCAAAATTGCTCTTTCAACAGCCAGATATCGATCTGTCCGCGAATGACTACGCCTTTATCTTCAGCGGTAATTTCGATCGCCTTCTCTGCCTGAATATGAAAAGGAGGCAGGTAAAAATCAGCTAGAAAAAGAAGGGGACCCAACACCGAAATTTGAATTGCCTTCTCACGCAAAGGTGGATGATTAATCAGGTTCCAATAGCCTTTCCGTATCTTATCCAGAGACTGCTTTTCTAAATCCGTGATAGCTGATAAATCATCCTGCCATTCCCTAAAAAAATCCAAGTCTTCAATAGCTTGAAGATTGAAGTTGCTAATCAGGTCTTGTAGGTCGATTGTGCTGGCTTGTAGTGTTTGAACCATAGTTATACCCATCTGGGCGGGCATCGCCCACCCGACAAAGCTGATGCCCTAACGAGAAATTAACCGACGCTACCTTCGAGCTTGAGACTGAGGAGGCGATCGGCTTCTACCGCAAACTCCATCGGAAGCTGGTTGAACACGTCTTTGCAAAATCCGCTAATGATCATGGAGATCGCGTCTTCTGCCGAAACGCCCCGCTGAGCAAAGTAAAACAACTGATCTTCGCCAATCTTGGAGGTCGAGGCTTCATGCTCAACTTTTGCCGTGTTATTTTGCACCTGAATGTAGGGGAATGTGTTGGCTCCGGCTCTGTCGCCAATCAGCATAGAGTCGCATTGAGAGTAGTTGCGCGCGCCGTCTGCCTTGGGCGAGATCTTCACCAGTCCGCGATAACTGTTTTCGGAATTACCCGCCGAGATGCCCTTAGAAATAATCGTGCTGCGGGTGTTCTTGCCGATGTGAATCATCTTGGTTCCTGTATCGGCCTGCTGTTTATTGTTAGTCAGCGCCACGGAGTAGAATTCGCCAATCGAGTTGTCGCCGATCAGCACACAGCTCGGATATTTCCAGGTGATCGCCGATCCGGTTTCTACCTGCGTCCAGGAAATCTTGGAGTTCACGCCTTGGCACAAGCCGCGCTTGGTGACAAAGTTGTAGATGCCGCCTTTTCCCTCTTTGTCCCCGGCGTACCAGTTCTGTACAGTGGAGTATTTGATCTCGGCATTGTCGAGTGCTACAAGTTCCACCACCGCCGCGTGGAGCTGATTGGTGTCAAACATGGGCGCGGTGCAGCCCTCCAGGTAGCTGACAGAACTGCCTTCTTCAGCAACGATCAGCGTCCGCTCAAATTGACCCGAATCGCCGTTGTTAATCCGGAAGTAGGTAGACAGCTCCATCGGGCACTTAGTCCCTTTGGGGATGTAGACAAAAGAGCCATCGCTAAATACGGCTGCATTGAGGGCGGCGAAGAAGTTATCACCCGCCGGGACGACGCTGCCCAGGTACTTCTGGATCAGCTCAGGATACTCGCGCATCGCTTCCGAGATAGAGCAGAAGATCACCCCATCTTTAGCCAGCTTTTCACGGAAGGTGGTGGCAACAGAGACGCTATCAAAAATGGCATCGACCGCCACGTTTGAGAGGCGCTTTTGCTCAGAAAGGGAAATGCCCAGCTTCTCGAAAGTTTCCAGCAGAGTTGGATCAACTTCATCCAGACTGCCCAGCTTTTCCTTCTGCTTGGGAGCCGAGTAATAGATGATTTTTTGGTAGTCGATCGCCGGATAACCCACTTCTGCCCAGTTAGGTTCCGTCATCTTCAGCCATTGGCGATAGGCTTTGAGGCGAAACTCCAGCATGAATTCTGGCTCGTTTTTCTTCAGCGAGATTAGGCGAACCACGTCTTCGCTCAGACCTGCTGGAATCACATCGGACTCAATGTCTGTTACAAAGCCGTATTTGTAGGGTTGGTTGACTAGGGATGTAACCGTTGTCGTCATGGTGGCTATTGGGGGGACAGTGTTCTCTCGATCGCTAACAAAGGGTATTTAAAACTTAAAAACTTAGGCTTGTTATAAAAACGCTCTCCGGGGGTCGCGGGCGGACAAGATGCCCGCCCTGTCAAGAATGTTGAAAACTAGCAGTGGTTGGTCGTTGCCCGAATTTCATCAAAGCCAATCTCCTGCTGCTGACCTGCAAAATCATTGTCAGGAGTGAGAAACAGCATACAGTGGCATTCTTTGCGCTCTCGCATGGGTACACAAGGACAGTTCCAGAAGGCTGCCGCAGCTTCTGCTGCTTTGTCTTCATAATGGCGGCAGGGGCAAAGGGGTGCGCCCAGATCGTCTTTGTGCTTCGCCAAGCCCTCAATCACGACAGCTGTGACGCTCAGATCAACGCAAAAGTAAGTGCCTGTGCGCTTGGCATAGCTCTCGGAGAAGCTGCGCATTAACTCTAAATTTTTATCTGAAGCTTGGGTGGTTTGTGAGGTTGTGTTCATCTCAAGGGGTTATCTCAATAGAGCGACAGGGCGACCAATAGCTTTATAATTAGAACAACTTCGCGGTTGCGTAAGTACATTCTAAAGCACTTTAGCAACGAAAAAGTTGTTAAAGTCAAAAACCAGCTTTTTTAGTCTACTATTTTGTCTGGACGCTCTGAGCCGATCGCCAAAAATATTGCCAGTCCATCCATAGAATTAAGACTGCCTAGAAGCTTTGACAGCCTGGAAGTTAAAACAGCCATGACCGCTACGCAGCAACCTTCCACCAAACAAGACATTCTCATTTACCTTCTGAAGCAAGGTCACGCCACGGCACAAGATCTTGCCCATCGTCTAGAAATTAGTGCTCAAGCCACACGCCGACATCTCAAAGACTTAGAAGATGAGGGGCTAATTCACCATGAGGCGATTCAGGAGGGTATGGGTCGTCCTAACCACATCTATCGGCTAAGTCAGACTGGGCGCGATCGCTTTCCCGATCGCTACGATGAATTTGCAGTTTCACTGTTGACCACCTTGGCGGCAACTGTAGATAAAAAACAGTTCAGCGATATTTTGCGCAAGCAGTGGGAGCAAAAGGCGCTGGAGTACCGCGATCGCTTGGGCAGTGGTTCGCTACAGGAGCGGGTCGAGACTTTGGTAGAAATTCGTCGAGCCGAGGGCTACATGACAGAATGGCATCTAGCCGAAAATATCGAGCTCCCAAACGTGGCGACCCCACACTATGTGATTACGGAATACAACTGCGCTATTTCTCAGATTGCTGAATCGTTTCCTAGCGTCTGTGGGCATGAGCTAGAAATGTTTGAGCTGGCACTAGAGGATTGCAAGGTGGAGCGAACCCACTGGATGGTGGGGGGCGAGCATCAGTGCGGATATCTGGTTCAGGCAAGATAGTGATGAGTCAAATAATAGTGGATGGGTGGATGGGAAAATCTCATCCACCCATCTACCTATCTACCCATCCACCCATCCACCCATCTTCATCTATCCGTCAGTGAACAATTGGCAGACCAGTAGTCACATTTTTTGAGAAATACCGCTCACCCTCAGCAAATCGCTGACCGATGTGCAGTAGTTAGCCAGCCCAAAGCTTGCAGGGCTAATAGGATGCTGATAGGTGAAATGTGGATCGCTCAAGCAAAACCGATCCCACTCTGCCATCTGGACGCGAAAGAGCTTGATAAATACGTCCGCCAATTGCAGCGATAGCGGTATCCGAAAATAGATGCGCTGCTTCAAGTAAGCACAAATTTCCTCAATAGTCTGGTTTACCGTCAGCGGCGGATTGCCTAAAACCAGCTCGTGAGGTTCGTCTTTTTGAATGGGATGCTCGATTAGATACGAAACCACCTGGGCGATATCCTGAGCATGAAGAAAATGGAAGCTACCCTCTGCTCGAAAAAAGCGAATCAGCGGCACTAACTTCACGATGTCTTTAATGCCAGCCGAAATATGAGAGTAGGGTTTTTGCGCATCACCCCCAAATACCAGCGTCGGAAACAGCGTGATGACATGAGGGGCGATCGCCAATTTCCCTAACTGCTCGTGACACTGAAACTTTGACTGGATATAATCTGTGCCAATCTCGCCCGCTTGCTTTAGGGGCTGATGATGGCGATCGAGAATGCTTGCCGTGGAAAAATAGATCACCTGCTGGCAAACCGCCGGATCGAGCAGGTTCAGCAGACGAATGGTTTTAGTGACGTTCGTATCGTAGGTTTCTTCTGCGCCCCCCCATGCGGTTGCCGTCAGAACCGCATGGTCGATCGTCTTCAGCAATCTGCCGACGCGCTCAATTTCCCGCAGATCGCCCTGAATGATGGTGACTCCAGGGCGAGAATTGTAGTCAAACTTCAGCTTTGCCGGATTGCGCACTAGAAAAAACAGCTCGTGGTCTGTTTTCTGAATCAGCAGATCGGCAAGATAGTGACCAATACAGCCACTTGCGCCCGTGACGAAGATTCTCTTAGACATGGCAGTGAGCACAGGGATAAATTGGGGCTGGGTCGATCAGCTCCATTGTGTGGATCTGCTGAGTATAACCGCAGGACGGTCATGGTGAGCTGACCAAATGTCAGTTTTTGCTTCTCAAGCACGATCGCCTTCATCCACCGTCTCACCGATCGCTTAATCCTTTTCCCTAACCGTTGGCGCAGCCTCTCTTTTAGAGAATCGCCCCTCGCTCACCGCCTCAACCCAAACCTCCTGGGACTGAATGGGGAAAGCGATCGCCCCTCAACCACCGTCACCCCCAAACTTGCTGGGACGGTTCTCTCTCAACCAACCTTCTGCAACTGCGATTGCAAGATGTAATTGTGCAGCCAGCTAACGGCTCAAATCAGCGGCGGCAGATAACCTTGACCTAGCATTTGCTATTGACTCCCGTCTACCTCAGATACTACGTTAGACCGTCGCAGCCACTAAACTTTTGAACGTCAACTTGCTTTTGCCAAAGAGCGCACTGCTAAAATTTCATCAGGACGCAGAACTTCTACTACAGAGATTGGGACAGCTATCACTGTAAAAGACTCACCGATCGCATTAAAGACTTCCAGTACACAGCCTTCTTCACCGTTATTCGGATGAGGAACAAAATCAACCAACACTGCAACATCTCCGGCTCTCAGTCCATGCTCTGGCAAATCGCGAGTTAGTGCAACCTCCTGATATAACTCCATTGTCATCTTGTCCAACCCTCTTATACTGAATTGTCTGACACAAAATTTAAAGTTCTCTCAAATCGATCGCTACAATCTTCCCATGATTGCCTTCTTCGACTTGCGATCGCACCTGAGATTCATAAATCTCATCGTCACGCCGAGCAAACTTTTCTTTAGCTATATCGAGGTTGTCGAACTGTCATAAGCTTGACCTCGCTTCAAGGTTGCCTCAATATTTTATCCTGAGAATTTGGCATGATTACTCGATAAAATAGAGGCATACAAAGTACAGTAACACCTCATGAACTCAGCAGCTAGCTTACTTAATCGCATCACCCAAACACCAGGTCAATGTGGTGGTCGTCCCTGTATTCGAGGGATGAGAATTCGTGTTACCGATATCTTAGAGATGTTAGCTGAGAACGTTAGCGTCACTGAAATCTTAGAAGACTTTCCCGACCTTGAACTAGCAGACATTCAAGCCTGTTTGCTCTTTGCAGCCCGTCGTACTGATTTCCCAAGATTGACGGCATGAAAATTTGGATTGATGCTCAACTTCCTCCAACACTGGCTAACTGGCTGTCAGCGACTTTTGGATTAGAGGCTGCTGCTTTACGAGACTTGTCACTGCGAGATGCTCAAGACATCACAATTTTTGAAGCAGCACGAGCCGAAAGTGCTGTGATTATGACCAAAGATAGCGATTTCATTGATTTAGTTTGTCGTTTAGGAACACCACCTCAAATTTTATGGTTAACCTGCGGCAACGTTACTAACCGCAACTTACGACAATTGTTAACCGCAACTCTACCTGATGCGCTAGAACAGCTACGACAAGGGGCAATAATTGTAGAAATTAGCAATGCCCCTTAAATCGTTCATCGACCAATCAAAACTATTGCCTAAAGATAACACTCCGATCGCTTAATCTTTTCCCTAACCGTTGGCGCAGCCTCTCTTTTAGAGAATCGCCTCTCAATCACCGCCTCAACCCAAACCTCCTGGGACTGAACGGGGAAGGCGCGCCCTTCAACCATCGTCTCCCCGATCGCCTCTTGGGACAGGACAGGTAGAGCGATCGCCCCCTTATCTTTAGACCCCTTCCTCTCCCCGATCGCCTCACCCACTGCATCAATCGATCGCTGCTGGAACGTTGCGGTTATGCCGATTGCCCTCATCTACGAGTGCAAGAGCTTTGTGCGAAGCTTGTAAATGTAGGCATCTACGGCTGTCCCGTCTTTGAGCTTCACTGTCGTTAGGACTCGCTCATAGCCTTCGCCCTCAAACTCATCAAGGCGAGTCCAGTGCTCAGCCAGCATCTCTGAGCTGAAGAGAAAACCTTCGATTACGCCGCCATGCTGATTCAAGATGATGCCTGGGTAACCAACTGCTGCACCCCAGCCTTCTTGAAGCAATGTGCCAGTGACGGTCGCTGACTCCCACTCTCCCGGAACATCCGCTAGGACGTGTTCGTTGGGCCGACCTGGGGCGAGCGTTCCGTAAACGAAAAGCCGATGAGTCATCGATCTCTTAAAGTCAGGTAACGACCCGCTTCACCCGCCGCTAGTCCTTTCGGACTCAACAAAAAAATTTTAAACGGTCGGTGTGCAAGCGGATTGTTATCTGGATTCTGCACCGAACCCTAGGCGACCTTATCCATTTTATCTCCTAACAATTGCTTCCAAAATACCTTGGGGTTTTAGCCACCCGCAGGCTTATTTGGAAGAGCAGAATAGTTTAGTACTGCTTCTCGAAATTCCATCCAAGGAAATTTTTTGCCAGGATCTGCCCTCCTTGTTGAATCTAACTTGGCATGGGAAATAACATGCTTCAACTTCGGGTACTTAGCCCAGGCATACAAGACAACTCTAGCGGTCATTGTGGTTTGCCAAACAGAAAAAGGATCGCGATACTCTTCCACATCTTGTGTATTAACAATTTCAATTCCTAAACTTCTGTTGTTTACATTTGAGCCTTCTCCAAGAACTGTCTCGCTCACATTGATTGTATCTCTAACATGGCGTGCAGCTTTGGCTTCAGCAACAGTTGCCCATACGACGTTACCATGTTTAGGCTCGTCTTCATCCGGTATTATCCAGTGAGCACTTGCCACATTCCCATCCCTACGCCAAGTATCAATGGCATCCTGTGTTGCGTAACCTGCTGTTGCATGTATGACGATAGTGTCTATTGCGTCAGAAGCGGCTCCTCCTCTTTCCCGTGCGCGATTGCTAGTCAGCCAATCATAAGCAGGATGTTTTTGCTCATTCAATGGAAAGAGATCTGGTCGTTTACCAGAAGGTAGCGTAAAGTAAAATGTTTCAGGGTTAGCCATTGTAAAATTGTTGTAGAGTTTGTCTTTAGAGAACTAATTCTGTGCATACAATCGAGTACTAAAAAGTGTTTGATACCCATCTTTGATTTTTCAAGAGACGTGATAGTCTTTTACTCACGGGGCCATAGTCCTGCCCAACCATCTTTTCCAATAGAACCTGTCTTGTCTACTTTCTGCAAAGAAAAATCATATCGCTGATACTGATCGCCTCGGAAAAAGTATCCTTTGCCATCTTTTGGATGAGTAATAGCAGCATTAATTCCATTTGTCCAAAGCCCAGCCCAGCCATCTGCAATTCGAGCTTCTTTATCAACCTTCTGTTTGCTGAAGTCATAGCGCTGGTATCGATCGCCTCGGAAGAAAAATGCTCTCTTCCCATCTGGATGATTGATAGCTGCATCTATTCCTGTATTCCACACACCAGACCAGCCATCAATGCCAATCTGGGCAGTTCTGTCAACAGAGGCTTTATCGAAATCATATCGCTGAAACTGATTACGTCTGAAAAAGTAACCTTTTCCATTTGGATGGGTCACTGCTGCATCAATTTTGTCAAAGGTTAACCCCTGCCAGCCATCAACATTGAATTGAGCCGTTTTATCTACGCTGTTTGATGAAAAGTCAAAGCGCTTATACAAGTTATCGCGGAAAAAGTATGCTTTTCCATTAGGGTGCAAGATAGCTGCATTAATTGAATACAGACTGCGAACTGCTGCAATATCACCTTTACTTAAACCTTCTCTTTGTCCAATTCTATTTGTCCACGGCTCAGGCGCAATAATGGTTGGCTTGCTTTCATCGATCGCGAAGGCATAAGCACCGTAATGCATGATTGATTCATAATCGTAGGTGTTTAAATCCTCACCATCGTAAATGCGTTGATTAAAATTAGCCTCTAAAAAATCTTCATCGTTTGGGAGGTTAGCGTAAACGACTTCTACAAACTTGTCACGATCACTACGGCTCTGTTCATGCCACAACCCAACAGCATGACCAATTTCATGAATAGTGCTACCAAGACCGCAGTTACCAGAAAGCTCAATTATTTGCTCGCCGCCGACCATTCCGACTCGTGAGCTACAACCGCGATAATTAGGATCTTGTTCTTCTCTTGATAGAAATGTAACAAAACTCTTTTCATTAATGTGCTTAATAAATCGAATGAGCGTTTCTTTTTCCCAGTGTTGGATAGCTAGCTCTACGTTTTCTTGCTCTGGCAATACCAATGAAGGATCAAGCTGATAAGGAATTACTCCATTGCTCCAACGTTTTCCGGCACCAACGACTCCAATGCCCTCAGTTATTTGATCAAGCTCATCTACTGACCCTAAAACGATGTCCCCTTCGACAATCGCATAACCTCCAACCACTGAAAACTTAATGATGCGCTCTGAGAAAGTATGTCCAGAAAGCTTAACAAATCCAAATTTTGAGCCAGATCTATATTCGCCGCATGAACGAGTGCAAGACATTGCTTATTACCTTCAAAAAGTATTTGACAAAACTTACCTTACTAATCCAGATAACTATATATTCAACGTCACATATGCTGGATAAGCGCTTATCTTCTCAGAATTATCAAGCACATTTGCGTGATAACACCCGCTTCTTGAGGAATTAGATAGAAACTTTGCGGTCTAAGTCCGGAGTCCTAGGGTGTTATCCGTCATATTTGATGGTTAATTCTAGAGGTTGGGGTGCTTATCCGTCATTTACACGGGATAACACCCCAAATGCCGGAGTTATCCATCATCTGCCAATGCTACAACCTCCATCACCTCGTCTACCCGATCGCCTCCCCATTCCCTCTCCCAAGGCACAAACAAACTTCTTCAACAAAGAGCTTGACGATCGCCCCCTCCTTCCTATATTGTTATCCGCTAAGGTTGCTTTTTTGCTCTCAGCGCCAGCAGCCTTAATTCACCCAAAAACCTCTGGCGAGGTATGAAGTAGATTGGTCCCTACGACATACCTCTAACCTTACAGACCGGGATGGCAGTCCGTAGGGCTTTGAACAGTGTAGCTTTCTGGTTACACTCCTTGGCGCTACTTGTTAATCGATCGTGAGTAGCCATGTTTTTGGGGTTCCTTCTCGTCTTGCATTTCTGACCCATAGTTCAGGCAAGCGAGATCTCTACAAGCGAACCCAAAACCACAAGGAGTAATAGTCATGACCGGAGAATTCAATTTCTTCAACCATCCGGCGTTTCAACCGGAGGAAGAACCTAGCCCGGAGCGAGAGATCATTCGTGTCATTATCTTCGCCTCCCGTGCTGCCGTTCAAGCGACCATTCGCGAATCCCATGTGCGCGGCTTTCGGACGATCGATACTTGGAGTCCACTCTTACCCACCCCTGATCCGCAGAAGGTGATGGCAATCAGCACCCACTATCGCCCGACGAATGGTTAAGGGGCGATCGACGAGATAGCCTGAATAGGATCTAGCGGAGGGATGACGCAATTCAGCATTAGCCCTCCGCTACATCAGATCCTTTCCGTTTATTGAAATTGCGATCGCAAATACGGAAAATGTGACCTCATTTTCGATAAACGAAGTCCCTTGCATCAAAAATGCGATCGCATTTATTGAAATTACGATCGCATTTTTGAGAATCGAGACCTCCTTTACCTGTTTTCCCCATTCATTTTTGAACTGCCCGTAAAGGCTTCAGCTCAATCTCGCATAAACACCCAGCTATTTTTGCCATTTTCCGTATTGTGGGTAAGCTTCAATCAACCTTTACCTTTTAAAGACTGCCATGTGAAGCACGCTCAACGAGCATCTTTGCGTAGGGCTGAGATATCCCAGGCTTGGTCGGCATCCTGAATCAGATCTTTTTCGTCTGACTGCAAAAGTTGCTCCAAGTCCTTCGCCAACTGGCGCGATCGCGCAATTACAACGGCATCATCTCCTTCCAAAACTGCCATTTCATGCAGCGCTGCTTCATCGTGCTGTCGGAAGGTTTGCGCTACCCGGTGTGCTCTGTGGGAGCGAACCCCTAGTAACTTCAGGGCTGCAACTCCCATATCTAAAGCAGAACCAAAGGTTTCTCGCTGAATCACATCCACTCCCTGCCGAATTAGCTCATATGCATGGCGGCGATCGACTGCCCTTGCCAGAATTTTGAGATGGGGAAAATGCTTACGCGCTAGTTCTACCACTTCCAGAATTTTTTCAGGTTCGTCGATCGCCACGACTAAAAGTTTGGCTCGCTCTGCCCCAGCGGCATGCAGGAGATCAAGCCGGGAGGCATCGCCGTAGAACACCTTCCACTCAAACCGCCGCAATAGCTCAATTTGTCCTGGACTGTGATCCAAAACGGTAATCTGGCAACCGTTTGCCAACAAGAGCCGCCCTACAATCTGACCAAAGCGACCAAACCCAGCGATAATCACCGGGGTTTCGCCGTCGTCAATCTTATCGGCTTCTCGATCCTCTGCCGGAGCATTAAACCGAGGCTGTACGAACCTGTCATTAACAATCATCAGCAGCGGAGTCACCACCATCGACATCGCCACTACCGCCACCAGTGGAGCCGCTACAGCCGAGGTCAGCACCCCCGACTGGGTGGCAAAGGAGAATAGGACAAAGGCAAACTCTCCCCCCTGAGCTAGGGCAAAGGCAAACAACAAACTTTGGCTTAACTCCAGTTTGAAAAACCACCCCAGGGCAACTAGAACACCGAACTTGACGATCGCCAGCCCCAGCACCAAGCCCAAAATCAGTAAGGGCTGCTGCAACACCAGATTGAAGTTAACGCTAGCTCCTACCGAAATAAAGAACAGTCCCAGCAGCAACCCCTTGAACGGATCAATATCACTCTCTAACTCATGGCGATACTCACTATCTGCCAGTACGACTCCTGCCACAAAGGTTCCCAGCGCTGGGGATAGCCCTACCGCCTGCATGGCTAGCGCAATCCCAATCACCAGCAGCAGCGCCGTTGCCGTGAAAATCTCTCGTAGCTTGGTGGCGGCAATAAAGCGAAACACAGGGCGCATGAGGAACCGTCCAGCGACGATGATGCCACCCACCACGCCCATGACCAGCAGCGCCTGTTGCCAGGGAGGTAAGGCTGAACTCTGAGTTGGCTCTGCCGCAACCAGCATGACTCGACTCGCCAACAGGCTGACAGCGCTGCTTTTCATCGCCAAAATGGGCAGGAACGCCAGGATGGGAATCACAGCAATATCTTGAAACAGCAGCACCGAAAAAGCAGACTGTCCGGCTTCTGTTTTGCTCAGCCCCTTTTCGTTGAGCGTTTGCAGCACGATCGCCGTGGAGGACATTGAGAGAATCATCCCTACGGCCAGCGCCATTTGCCAAGAAAGTCCGAACAGTAGGGCGATCGCTCCTATCACCAGGCTAGTGACTGCCACCTGCAATCCGCCCAACCCTAAGATCGGCAGCCGCAGCCGCCAGAGCAGCGAGGGTTGCAGTTCTAAACCCACCAAAAACAGCATCATCACGACGCCAAACTCAGCGAAGTGCATTACATCTTCGCCCTCTTGCCCAACAAAGTGCAGCCCAAAAGGCCCAATAATCACCCCAGCGATCAGATATCCCAGCACCGAACCTAATCCCAGTCGCTTGGAGATGGGCACCGATAGCACCGCCGCCGCCAGGTAGATAAATGCCTGAAAAAACAGGTTTTCATTGTGCATGTTGGGAGGTCTCCGGCGTTCTGATCGTTTGATCCAGATTGTGGTTTAGGAACTTCTGCTGTCGCAACTGATCCCAGTGCATCGTGTCATCGCGCAGTGCCATGATTGCCTTGTGATAATCGTTCACATGCTTGGAAATTTGCTCTGACCCATGCAGTTGATGCGTCCCTTGAACGACAAATGGCGGCAGATACTCCATGCCGCAGAGTCGCGCGGTTTGCTCAAAGGGCGCCAACAATTCTCGAATCGTGAAAAAATTATGTCCCTGCCGACAGTAAGCCTCTTGACTGCCTCCAGTCGTAATCACCGAAAGAAACTTTTTCCCTTGTAGAGCTGTGCCGCCATGACCATAAGCAAAACCATGCTCTAACACCAAATCCTGCCATTCCTTTAGGATGGCAGGGCTGCTGTACCAGTAAAAGGGATGCTGAAACACAATAATATCGTGGTCAAGCAGAAGGCGCTGCTCATGCTTCACATGGATATGCAGGTTAGGATACTGCTCGTACAAGTCGTGAATCGTAATGGAATCGATTCCCTTCAAAGCCTGAATCAAATGTCGATTCACCCGCGATCGCTCCAATGCGGGATGAGCAAACAGAACTAAGATGCGGTTGGGGACGCTCATTTGAAACCTTACTCAAGGAGTATTCGAGCCATATTAGCTATGATTCTTTTAGCACACCCAGCTCAATTCTGTCTGATTCATACATTGCCTTAACATCTGCGGGTGAAACTTACTCCCCCAACCTCACATAGCCGGGGCCATCAGGTCGCTAATGGGAGCGGCATGAGAAATTCTCTTGAAGGTCGGCACCTGAACCGATACTGCTCCCTTCGGAATGTCCATGGCGATCGCCACTCTTTTGCCAGTAATCATAATTCGCCGCAAGACCAATGCCTCTCGCACAGAAAGTTTTAATCTGGCATAGCAGCCGATAAGCAGATATGGCTCTTACGATCGCTCTGATTGAAGGGGTGTGAGCGATCGCAGCACTGCTCAAACGAAAACCAAGAATTAGAGAATCTTTTGATTGGGGGCTAATCCTCAAGGAACCCTGTCTGACTTTTCAGCCTAGCTTTCAAGGGTAGATTTACCAGTACCCTAACAGATTACCTGTATTGAGCTAGTGTTGAATTCTTTAGTTGTCTTTACGACTCGGAACTTATCCATCAGAGCATAGAGCGATGCCTAGATATTGGAGAACATGGAGAGTGAGATGGGCTGTAGGGCTTTTTGCCATAAGTGTTGCTTGTTTACTTTGGTTTTCAACCAAACCTTATGGATTACCTGGTGACTTCTTACTAAAAATCATGCTCTTTCAGAGCAGCATTGCTCTCGTCATTGGTTTAATTTCAGGCATGGTTACAGCAATCCTACAACGATCGCTCAGGGCTGGAGGTATTGTTCTGTTGGGCGTGTTATTTGGTGCGACATTGGGTGGAACCGTAGGATTAGCAGTTGGAATATTTGTAGGTGGGGCAATGGACAGGATTTTTCCGGGACCAACAGATCCTGACTTACCAAACCTTGGAGCAGCATTGGCAGGCATGGCTGTTTATTTTTTTGGGCAAATCATTGGAGCAATCTGGGGAGGAACAGATTGGTTAGCTTTCTACAGCTCAAATCACAGGCGAAGAGAGAATTAAACAATGCGACAACTTTCACAAATAGAAGGAACAAGCAGTTGTGCCGTTAGCTTATGCGCTGATCGCTACTGCCTTCGATATGACGGCGCAGAATCGAATTAATCAGCGCTTTGTACTCTAAACCTTGAGCTTGAAACCACAGCATGACATCCGGATCTAGCTGAATTAAATTCCGGGCTTGAGTTGCCGGAACTCGCAAAGTGGCTTTCTCAAAAAATTCCTCGGTCAAAGGCGGAATGTCGGAATAATCGATATCCTCATCGATCATCGCTTCTAGTGCTGCCCAATCAGTACGTGAGGTACTGCTCGAATCGTTTACGTTCATATCGGTTCGCCCTTCGTGCTGAAATAATTCGGATGACATTATTTTGTCGTTCTGTCCAAACAACAACCGCTACACCGTTTCTCAAAAAACCGATTCCACTCCAGCGCTCCTCGCCATAATTAATACGATTATCAAGTTCGATCAACATTGAACCTTCAAACATTTCAGGGATATCAGCAAAGTCAATCTTGTGATTGCGAATATTTTCAAGATTTTTCGCTTCGTCCCATTCAAACTTCCTGAAAGCGTCATTCACAAACTTTAGTCCCCTACAAGTTTGTCTGAAGAATAAGGCTCTAGAATCAGTAATCCTTGCTGATGTAAAGCTTCAAGATGAAGCTCAATTGCTTCCCTGATTAATCCTAATGTCTCTTCTTTCGTTTTACCTGTTGCTATGCAACCTGGCAAGTCTGGTAAATATGCTCCATAACTTTTTGCTCCTCTCTCAATTACAACCCTGTACTGAAGTTTTTGGCTCATTTCACCTCAATCCACAAACTTCAACCTGTAAACTTCAACCTATAAAAATGTGGACGATCGCCATAATCGCCCACATCTCATCATTTGCTCAATTCAAAAAAACTGTAGATTCTCAGCCTAAGCCGGAACCGCCATTTGGTTAATCTGCTTAGCAGTCTCAAAGAAGAAAGCAACATTCTCCTCAGGCGTGTTGGGCAGAACGCCATGCCCCAAGTTGAGGATATGCCCCCGATTGCCCGCCTTCTGAACCGTGTCGAGAATTCGATCGCGGATAAATGCCTTCGAGCCAAACAGCACGCCCGGATCGAGGTTGCCTTGCACCTTCATTTGAGAACCGAGGCGCGCCCGCGCATCTGCCATATCCACCGTCCAGTCCACCGTGACGATATCAGCTCCCGATCGTCCCATCCGTTCCAGCACGCCCGCGCTGCCGCTCACCAGCAAAATCAGCGGTGTATCGGGGTGGGTTTGGCGCACCTGCCGGAAAACGCGCTGCTGATAGGGCAGGGCAAAGGTGTCGTAGTCCTGCGGGCTAAGCTGACCCGCCCAGGAGTCAAACATTTGCACCACCTGCGCGCCGCAGTCAATCTGATAGCGAATGTAGGTGGCGATCGAGTCTGAGAGCTTCTCCAAAAGCTGGTGCAGAATCGTCGGGTCAGAGAAAGCCATGTTCTTGATCACGGCATAGTCTTTAGAGCCTTTGCCCTCGACCGTGTATGCCGCTAGCGTCCAGGGTGCGCCCACAAACCCCAGCACGGTAGACTGATTGCCTACTTCTTGGCGCAGAGATTGCAAGATGGTTTTGATAAAGGGCAGAGATTCCTCTGGTTCCAATGGACGCAAAGCATCTACCTGCTCCTGGGAGCGAATTGGCGAGAAGATAATTGGTCCCTTGCCTTCCGCAATATCCATGTCAATCCCCATACCGGGCAGCGGTGTGACGATATCGGAAAACAGAATGACACCATCGGGCTGAAAGGCTCTCCAGGGCTGAAGCGAAACCTCGATCGCCACTTCTGGGATCTCCGATCGCTCTCGAAATGACGGATATTTTTCTCGCAGATCCCGATATGCCTTCATGTAGCGACCCGCCTGCCGCATCATCCAAACAGGAGGTCGATCGAGCGCTTCTCCCCGCGCAGCTCTCAGCAATAAAGGAACCTGGTTTAATCCGGTCATTTCAACTCCGCCGCTAGAATAAATCATTTTCTTAAGCGCGATAGCGCATTTGCTAGCTTACCATTCAGCGATCGCCCTCCTGGGGTAGAGGATGGCTAAACCGTTACAAATATTCAGACTGGGGAAAGAATTCAGCAGGATGGCATGAAAGGCGATCGATCTGCTGCGATCAGCTTTAACCTAGGCTCAACTACCTTGTTGCTTTACTTTACCCTGTTACTTTACTTTACAATGACGAGGTGAACACTAATCCTTAGCTGAGATGACCGCGTGAGTCTACCGCAAAAAATCCTGACTGCATCCCCAGCATTGCCGATGCGTCATGAATCGAGTCTTCGTAAAACGGGTTGGTTAGGATTGGCGATCGCCAGTTTTGTGATCACATTCTGGGCAGTTAGCTTGGCGCTATTGCTGAACTGGACGACCGCTGAGCAGCAGCCATTTTTGACTGTCTTTGCCATAATCTGGCAGGCTTTTCTGTACACGGGGCTATTCATTACCGCCCATGATGCGATGCATCGCGCCGTCTTTCCTCAAAATCTCAAAATCAATCACTTTGTAGGGACACTGGCGCTGCTAGTCTACGGCTTATTTTCCTATCGGTATTTGCTCAAGGCGCACTGGCAGCACCATGATCATCCTGCAAGTTCTGAAGATCCTGATTTTCACGACGGCACGCACAAAAATGGTTTTGCCTGGTATTTTTACTTTGTCAAACGCTACTGGAGCTGGTGGCGTCTGCTAGGTCTCATTGCGGTTTACCACGCGATGCACCGCCTGCTGCATATCCCTGAATACAACCTGCGCTGGTTTTGGGTGGTGCCTTCGCTACTCAGCTCCGTTCAGCTCTTTTACTTTGGGACGTTTTTGCCCCACCGCGAACCTGCTGGAGGCTACTGGAATACCTTTCGTACTCAAAGCACCTATCGCCCATTGATCTGGTCGTTTTTGACCTGCTATCACTTCGGCTACCACCTGGAACATCATGAGTATCCCCATGTGCCCTGGTGGAGACTTCCAGCGATCGCCCAGCAGCTCAAAAGTCTACGGTAAGCCCATCAGTCCTGGATTCTCAATCCAAAATTTGGCAGTCCTTAAGGGGTAAGAATTTTTGTTGCGTGAGTTTTGCCCATGCAACAAAAATTCTTACTCAAATACCACTACCCGGATTTAACTATGGAGCAAGTCGCTGGATGGTTTCTCGAAGCTCATTGACCGTTTGGAGGTGAGAGCCGCCTGAATCTTGACCGAGGGCATTGACGATCGCCTCCGTGGTTTGTCGCAGACCACCCAGACTGTCCTGAATCGGCTGGAGCGTCTCCTGGTAGGCGTTCACCTTGCCCCACAGCTCTGCCGCCGCCGCCACCTGAGTCTGAAGCTGCTGCTCAAGCTGCCTTAGCTCGTCGCGTTTGGCTTCTTGCTCTGCCGACTGCTGGTTCACTCCGCCCTGAAGGGAATCAATCTCCAAACGCAACTGCTGGATTTTTTCTTCTAAAGTCTGTAGCTCTTGGGTTAGCTGCTGTCGTAGACGCTCAATCTGTGCCAAGATAGGCTCCACATCAATCGACTTGCCTTCGCCCTCTACCGGGTAACCCTGTCGCTTTGCCAAAACCATTTGGTGCTGTCTAATGACGGCCTCCCGCTCCTGGAGATTGCGCCGCTGACCGACTAGCGTTTCATTCAGCATTTGGTAGCGGTCTTGTTCGTCGGCAAGTTCTGTTTCCAGACGCATTCGGTCATATTCGCTGGCCTGTTGAATCTGCTGATTTAGTTCGTCGATCGCCTCCTGCTGAAGCGTTAGCTCTTCTTCCTGACTTTGGACGAAGCGAGACATTTTCTCTAGATCTTTCTCCAGATCTCTTACCGCATTTTGCAGCGCCTCTAGAGACATATTCTCTAGTTCTCCCAGATCCACCTTGCCAGATGCGCCTGCCAATTGAGCGACCTGCTGGTGCAACTCTCCCTGAGTTTGCAGCCTTGCTGTCAGCTTTTGGGCATATTCCTGATGCAAACGCAGCGCTTCTGTCTTGGCACTCAGATCGGCTTTGGCTTGCTCCAGTGCCGTTTGTGCCTGATGCCATGCGTGCCAGCGATCGCGGATTTCCTGGGTTTTCCAATCCACCTCGCCCTGAATTTGCTGAGCAGAGGCTTGCTGCTGCTGCAAGTTTTGCCAGTGATTATCCAAAACGCTTTGCTGCTGGTTCACCAGGTCAACTGCTGAATGAACCTGCTCTTGGATGGAGTCTGTAGGTGAGTTAGGCTGAGAAAGACGATCGAGCAATTCTTGCAGGTATCGAACTTGCTCAGCATCTAGACCTACCGACTGCTGAACCTCTGCCTGACGCTCCTCTAATCGATTGGTTTCGCCGCGTAAATGCGCCCAGGCTCCCTGCAACTCCTCGGTCTTGCGCTCAAATTCTTCACGGAGGCGATCGACCTCTTGCCGGGAAGCCTCAATTTCCTGACGCTGCTGCTCAAATTTTTCTGCTTCAGCCTCCATTTGCTGAAGTTCTTCCTGTCGAGCCTCCATTTCCATCTCTCGACGGTTGAGTTCCTGGCTCTGATAAGTTAAGGATTCTTTCCACTGATCAATTTCTGCCTCCTGGGTTTTTGCCTTCTCCTGAAATCGGGAGAAGCCCTGCAAAATGCTGACCAATTGGCGACCCGCTTCTGAGTGACGCTGCACCTGCTTGCTGCCAGACAGATCGACCATGACCAAAACGCCCGTGCCATAGCTGCTGGCATCGTCGGGGGCTGGAATCAATTCCTCTCCGGGCACAGCACTCCAAGTTTGCTCGCTGCGCTGACAGGCTAGCAGCTTAAACTCCGGTCTGCCGCCCCCCATGACTCCTCTTCGATTTCTCTGTACTTCCGCTAAATACAGCACGCTGAAAATCCTCTTCTATGTCTAAGCTCAATCCAAAATCAGCTTTTTCAGCTCTCAGGCTGTTTCGACTCTTGTATTCATCTTGACTCACCCCAACAGCCAAAGCTGCTCATCAACAGACCTACTTGATGGAAATAACGCTACTAGCCTACTCAATTTGCAGCAATCTGACTCCTATTTGTCTCTAAGGCGATCGCTATTGCGTGGCGATTACCTTAGAATCGCTTCGCTGCATCGCTTGCAGATGCTATTGAGCAGGGCACCTTGGGGCTGTCTAGCCATATTTCCAGTCAACTGTACCATTATCTTTCAATAGCGGAGGGCTAGAATTTGAGCGTATTTTCAGAGTTCCCCATAATCGCAGCACTTCAACAAACCTGATTTAAGATTCGGCGCGTTCTCATAAAAATTCTTATAAAAAATAAAAATAAGGGCATATGGCATTACGTAATTGAGTTAGGGTGAGTTATTTTTGAGAGCCGCGCGGAGCGCGGCTCTCAAAAATAACTTATTAGATCCAAGCGCGTAGCGCCATATCTGCTGTGAAAGAGTCAGGTTGCCAGAGTGTGAAGCCTGTTGCCTAAAGCTGGAGTTGCCTAAAGCTATAAAAGCTATATGAAACGCAAAGAAAGTTACAAGGCGCGGAGAAAATGGGCAGAATGGACTCAGATGCAGTTTCTATGGGCCTGTTGAATTGGAATGCAGGGCAAGCTGAGTGAGATCGACATCCGCAGCATTTTACAGCTGATTGAGCTGGGTCAGCGCACGGGCGAACTGTTCGTAGAATCTCATGGCTCCTCGATCGCGGGTGTGAGTGGCGATTTTGGAGCCGGATCTGCCAGCCGTAATCGCAAGGCTTTAGCGCAGCCCTCCCAATCCTGGTTTGTTTTCTTTCTCAACGGTCAAATTATTTATGCGGGTAGCAGCAGTAGCAACCTCTCGCGTCTGCGGGATCATTTGCGTCGCTACCGAGTGCACAAGGCTGTGGATCAGACAAATGCCTCGACGATCGCCACCCACAATGCCCCCGAATATGGCTATCTTTGGACTCTGCTAGAAAACAGCGTTTTGACCCCGGCACAGGGACGCGCCGTGATTCAAAGCATGGTCTATGAGACGCTGTTTGATTTGCTGAGCTTGCACCAAGGCTCCTTTGTGTTTGAGCTAGGGTCGGCGCTCTCGCCTCAGCTCACGACCCTAGAAATTGCGCCCATGATGGCTCGCACCATGAAGCAGGTTCAGGAATGGAAGCAGTTTCATCCGCACATTCAGTCGCCAGATCAGTGTCCAGCGATCGCCGATGCCAACCACCTGCGAGAAACAGTGTCAGAAGCAACCTTCAAGATTTTGGAGCGCTGGGCAGATGGCAAAACGTCCCTACGTCAGATGGCGCGCTATCTCAACCGCGATATTCTTACCGTTGCTCGTGCGGTATATCCTCACATTCGGGATGGCTCGGTGCAGTTGCTCAATTCCCCTGCTGACGGGGAGGCGATCGCCCAGAAGCGAGAGATGCAGCTCTATCAAGATCGGGTGCCCAGAATTGTTTGCATTGATGATGGTCTCACGGTACGTCAATCTGTGGAGGATATTTTGAATCGTCATGGCTACGAGGTCACGGCAATCAGCAATCCTCTAAAAGCGCTGAGCCTCGTGTTTCAGCTCAAGCCTGATTTGATTTTGTGCGATATCACGATGCCGGAGCTAGATGGCTATGAGCTATGCGCCATGCTGCGGCGATCGACGGCGTTTCGGGGCACCCCGATCGTCATGCTGACGGGCAAGGATGGCTTTATCGATCGCGTTACGGCTCGCATGGTGGGCGCCACCGACTATCTAACCAAGCCCTTTGGGGAAGGAGAGCTACTGATGCTGGTGGAAAGATATGTGGGTATTGGCGATCTCAACCGTCCAAAACCCGAAAAATTGTTGGCGGAAGCTTTGGAAGATGAGCTAGAAATCGGAAGATGAGCTAAAACTGTGAAGCATGGGCAATCCAGATCAGCCACATAAACCCAGCGAAAGTCTTGTGAAAATTCCTGCTCCTGTCCATACTGTCTTTTTTGCTGACCTCATCAAAGCCTTTTTTATAGATATTTCGGCACTGCTGAATTTTGGGATAAATTTTTGTGTAAGAGGGTGGCAGAGAGGCTCTCATATACAATATTTCATTCCTAAAAGCGGCAATGCCAGTATTTCCACCAGAGAAATTTTCAGCGGGAACCTTTCTAACAGAACCACTGCCAGCAGGTTATTCCCGATTAAGTCGCATCTAGCAGGTAGAGCGTTATGAGTACGGTTTTAGTGGTGGAAGACAGTGTTACCCAGCGGGAAATGATCACCGATCTGCTGAGGGGGAGCGGCTTAAGTGTTACGGTTGCCAGTGATGGTATGGAGGCGCTGGAAAAAATTCAGGGTCAGCGCCCTGATTTGGTGGTGCTAGATATTGTGATGCCCCGCATGAATGGCTACGAGGTTTGTCGTCGGCTCAAGGCTGATCCCAAGACTCAAAATGTTCCCGTTGTCATGTGTTCTTCCAAAGGAGAAGAGTTCGATCGCTACTGGGGCATGAAGCAAGGTGCAGATGCCTATATTGCCAAGCCTTTTCAACCCACTGAGTTAGTCGGAACCGTCAAGCAACTCCTGAGAAAGTAAACTTAACAAAACCGCTGTAAAGATTAAGTTAAGAATAGACCCTGCATCATAAAGTGTTATGGAATTCTATTACAGGGGTAGCTTAAGGATGAAAGCATCGCAATAGTCCCCTTGCGTAGGTAGGTTAGATTCATGATTGGGAATTTGGATTTTTCAACGGGAAGAGGTCAAGATCAGGCACCCGAACTTCAGGAGCTAGAAAGTCCTGAGGGTGAGCTTCATCTCAAGTTTTTTGTGGCTTCAGGAGATGAATTTGCTTTGCCTGCAACTGGAATTAGAGAGGTGATTTCATCGCCGCCCGATCGCATTACCCCTATTCCCAATGTTTCTCCTCTGCTGCTGGGTACGCTAAATGTGCGGGGCCGTGTGATTTGGGTTGCAGATTTGGGACAGTTTTTAGGAAGCCCGATACTATTGAGTACCGATCGCCCAGAAATTTCTGTGATCGCTGTGGAAGATCAGGACACAATGTTAGGGCTGGCGATCGATCGGATTGTGGGGATGGACTGGCTGGATATTGAAGAAATTCAAATTCCCACAAACGTCCCCGACGGCATGGCACCTTTTCTGCGGGGAGAATGGACGCAAGGACGGGAGAGCGATCGTCACCTTCGGCTGCTCGACCAGGTAGCAATCTTGCGCTCAGCTCGATGGGCGGCTTAAGTGCTCATTGTTTGCCAGCAGCTTAGCTTGCCAGCAGCTTAGCTTGCCAACAGATTGACGCTTGTCGTTTTCAGAAGGCAACCCTAAAACAACTCAGATTCAGACCATTCAAATTCAGATAACTCGGATCATTGCATGGGCAGGAGAAACTAAATGGGATCAGTCACCGGATTCGCAAGTGAATATCAACAAGCCGAAAGAGCCTACATGCTTGGCAGCTATGAGGAAGCAGCGGCAATTATCGATCGGTTAGTCGAGATGCATCCAGGCGATCCGAGCGTCCGATTGCTGCGTGGGCATATCTATTGCTATGGGCTTCAGCAGTTTGCTATTGCCTGTGAACAGTATCAATCGGTTCTCAAACTGACCGACGATGTCGAATTTGTTAACTACGCCAACAATGGCTTGACCTATGCCGACCAATTTGTCACGGCGGATGGTTTCGACCCTCAGGCAGGTCAGCAGGCTGAGGCTGAGCCGTTCTCTGAGCAAGACTTCGCCGATCGCGGGATTTCTAATCAAGATTTTATGCATCAGAATCCCGCAGATGCAGATTTTTCTGACAAAGACTTTGCGGAACCAGACTTCTCGGCAAGCGATTTCTCAGATATTGATTCAGACTTTGTCAGCACCCTTGATTCTCAATCGCCTTTTCAGTTCAACCCAGCTGCCCAACCTAGCCAGCCTCAAGAGCCAGTCGATGATTTTGATTTTGCCGATCTGAGTCTGGATGAAGGCAATGCAGGTGCTTATCAAAGCAATCCTGACCGGGACGATCCCTTTGACACCCAAGAAGAGTCTCCCTTTGCCAACCCCTTTGCCGAAACAGATGCCCCCTTTCAAGATTACGGAGAGGCTAACCAGCCCTTTACCACCGCTCAATCCTTCACGGATATTAGCTCTAGCGATGCCCCCTTCTCGCTGGATGAGCTAGATGACTTTGATGACACGAGCTTTCCGCCCCTAGACGACATAGCGCCCTCATCTCCCTATGGCGAAGGATCGCGGGGAGGCTTTAATTTACGTTCTGCTGAAGATGCCACGCTGTTCATGGGGGCAGAGGAGCTAGATTCTTCACCCATGAATGATGCGCAAACTTACGCTTCGCCACCCCTTTCTAATGATGATTCTCAATCTTCTTACAATGAGAATCTTTACGAGCAAGAGGATCATACCTTCGTTTCAGGCGGCAATAGCTTCAATTTCGAAGGTTTAGAAGAACAGGGCTTTGCCTCAAACCAAGGCTCTGCCTCAAGCAGCAGTATCTCTGGTGGACGCAGTAACGTTGATTTCCTAGATGAATTTGATGAGTTTGACGATCTCGGCAGCTTGCCTGATTTTGACCTATCCGATAACTCCGTGGATTTTACAAGTCCTTCGATCGGCACTTCTGGAATGCACTCCTCGGCAAGCGCCTCACTAACCAACAGCGCTGTCAGTTTCGACTTTGGCGACAGCGGCAGTGATAATTCGGTTATTCGAGAAGATGAGGTCTTTCCGCTTTCAACCACCTCCGACCATTTGCCATCCTTTGCCCCCTCCGACGGACGCGCTGAACCTGATGCCAGTCTGGATCAAGGCTGGGCGGCTCCGTTAGAAAATGCCCCCCTAGTCACTAAGAAATGGATTATCGCAGGAGCCACTGGGGTGGTTTCGGCGCTGGCAGCCGCGACCGTTTATTTTGGCTTTGCTACGACTGTGCCCCAAGAGCGCAAGGAAACCGTGCTGCCCTACCTGACTCCGGCAGGCTTGCTGATGAGCGTTGCGGCTGGCTTGGCAGGATTTGGTGTGTCGGCCAGCTTAGGAGGATTTTTGACCAAGCAAGTTCGCCAGACGGCGACCGACTTGCAGTATCAGTTTGATGCAGTTTCTCAGGGCAACCTCAACGCAAGAGCAACCGTCCATTCTGAAGATGAGTTTGGTCAGTTGGCAACGGGCTTTAATCAGATGGCGCGCGTGATTTTGACGACGACTAGCGAAGCTCAGCGGAAGGCAGAAGAGCAGGAGCAGGCAAAAGAAGATTTGCAGCGTCAGGTGATTCGCTTGCTAGATGACGTGGAAGGCGCGGCGAGAGGTGACCTGACGGTGCAGGCTGAGGTGACGGCAGACGTGCTGGGCGCAGTTGCCGACTCCTTTAACCTGACGATTCAAAACCTGCGGGAAATTGTGCAGCAGGTGAAAATGGCGGCACGGCAGGTGACGAAAAGTTCCACTGAGAACGAAATCTTTGCCCGATCGCTCTCATCGGACGCTCTACGCCAAGCCGAGGAGCTTGCCGTTACCCTCAACTCGGTGCAGGTGATGACGGACTCGATTCAACGGGTGGCTGAAAGCGCCCGTGAGGCAGAGGAAGTGGCGCGATCGGCATCGGCAACTGCGCTTAAAGGCGGTGAGGCGGTAGAACGCACGGTGTCGGGTATTTTGGAGATCCGCGAAACGGTTGCTGAAACGACTCGCAAGGTGAAGCGACTCGCAGAATCTTCCCAGGAGATTTCGAAGATTGTGGCCCTGATTTCGCAAATTGCCTCTCGAACGAACCTGCTGGCTTTAAACGCCAGTATTGAGGCGGCGAGAGCAGGTGAGGCAGGTCGAGGCTTCGCCATTGTTGCAGATGAAGTCCGGCAGTTGGCCGATCGCGCGGCAAAAGCGTCCAAAGAAATTGAGCAAATCGTGTTGCAGATTCAGGGCGAAACAGGGTCGGTGATGACGGCCATGGAAGAAGGGACGCAGCAAGTAATTGAGGGCACGCGATTGGCGGAACAGGCGAAGCGATCGCTAGAGGATATCATTCAGGTTTCTAACCGGATTGACGTGCTGGTGCGATCGATTACCGCCGACACAGTCGAGCAAACCGAAACCTCTCGCAACGTGGCGCAGGTGATGCAGTCAGTGGAGCTGACCGCCCAAGAGACTTCTCAGGAAGCGCAGCGGGTATCCGGTTCACTGCAAAACCAGGTGGGGGTTGCCCGCGATCTGCTGGCTTCTGTAGAACGGTTTAGAGTCGAGAAAGTTTGACGGTTGAGAAGACCTGGCGAGCAGATTATGCAGTCGGATTGGGTAAGTTTTAGCTAAGGGCGATCGCCCACCATCATCACAGAGGAACAAGGCTATGCTGTCGGAACAACAACAGCGGATCATGGGCTACTTCATTGAGGAGGCAAAAGACCACCTCAATACCCTTGAGCAAGGGTTGTTGAATCTCCAGAGCACGATCGCCGATCCAGAAATGGTGAGTGAAGTGTTTCGAGCGGCGCACTCTGTCAAGGGTGGAGCTGCCATGTTGGGGCTGACTAGCATTCAGCATACGGCGCATCGGCTGGAAGACTATTTCAAAATTTTGAAGGAATGCCCAGTCAAGGTTGATCAGCGCCTTGAGTCCCTGTTTCTGAGAGTCTTTGATACGCTGCAAGAGCTGGTCGATCAGCTTCAGGGGCCGTTTGGCTTGACGGACGATCGCGCTCAAGAAGCCATGGCGGAAGTAGAGCCAGTGTTTGCTGAACTCGGTCAACACCTGACCCTATTAGTGAGTCAATCGGGCAGTGCGCTTCCAGAAGATCTGGAGCTGCCGATTGCCGCGCCTGTGAAACCTGCACCCAAGCCGCCTGCGATCGCCCGTGAAGAAAGTGCGCTTCAGCTCATCTTCCAAAGCGATGTGCCAGCACAGCTGCGGGAGATGCTGCAAGTGTTCAAACAGGCGGACACATCCGATAGCCGCCAACGGCTCCAGCAAATCTGCCGCACCCTGTCGCGGCTCGGAGAACAGCTCGATCTGCCCAACTGGTGCACGCTGCTAGGAATGGCTGAAGGAGCGATCGGCAATCCTGACAATACGTATCGGACTCTGGCTCCTGTTGTTATCAAAGAGATTAAACGCGCCCAAGAGCAGGTGCTAGTGGGCGATCAGGCTGCAATTACAGCAGGTCAGGCTCTACTAGAGCTGATGCCTCCTCAAGCCGAGGACGAGATTACGGATACCTTTGATGATTTGCTGGCAGCCGTCGATGTTGCTCAGCCGCTGAGCGATCTGAACGAACCATCTATCTTCGACGACTTCTCTGACTTCGCGGATTCCTCAACCCCATCACCGTTTGAAGCCGATCTGTCCGATCCGCTATCAGACAACTGGTTCAATCCTGAGCCACCTGAGCTGCCAAACGAGCGAGATCAATCGGATGTGCTCCCAGCTTCTACCCTGGATTCTCAAGAAGCAGAGGGGTTAGATTTTGATTTGCGATCGCCCAAAGCTGAGAGGGCAGAACTCGATTTCTCCGCCCTTGATTTCTCCTCAAATACAACGCAGGAGATGGCATCAGATTCTTTGCTCCCCCTTGAAGAATCAGGTCTACCTCAAGCAAGCGGCAACCTCAACTCTTCCAGCTCGCTCCTCCAGGAAGGGGACGAGTACCTGGGATCTGAAATGAGTGCGATCGAACTCAACTCTTTGGCAGATTTGTTTGAGGGCGAAGTTCCTAACTTAGGACTGTCTTGGGAAGAAGAGCCAGTTGATAGAGCCACTGAGCAGTTTTCGGAAACGTCAGAGGTGGGCGCATCCAACGATTTTTCTGATTTTCTGTTTGACCAAGACGGCGTAGAAGATCTGGTACTGGATGGGTTTGAAGAAGAAGACCTGTCAGGACTGCTGGAAAGCTCCTCTCAGTCCTTCAATATTTCACAATCGTCCGACCCTGCTGGTAACGAGTCTGAGACGGATAGACTGTTTGAGACGATCGAAGCATCAGGTCATGAGCTGCAATTTGAGATTGATTCGTCCCAGCCAGAAGACTTTGCGGATGCCTTGTTTGGCAATTCCACCCAACCTGACGAGACGGAAGAGGATCTGTTTGGAGTAAGTACCACAGGTTCCAGAAATGCGGATGCCTTTGAGAACCTTGATGATTTGATGGCAGGTCTAGAGGATATTCCAACCACAGATTTGCCTGCTGACACCGCAGCCTCTGAACTGGGCGAGCTAGATGCCATTTTCGGCGAGGCGCTGACATCGGGTTCACTGTTTGAAGACAGCTTTGAAGAGCCTGAACTAGAAAGTCTCTCTCAGACTGAGCAATCGAGCCGCTTGGATTTGCCAGCTGACCCCTGGGAAGATGCCGCAATCGCCCTTCCTCTAGAAGCAGGATCAACGACTGAATTATCAACTTCTGAAGAGTTCAGTTGGTTTGAAAACCCCTCGACAAGTGCGGATCTGAACAGCTCTAGCCCTGAGAACTTTGATGAGAACTTTGGCTCTGAGAACTTTGGCTCTGAGAACTTCAACAGCGCGGATCAAGCTGAACAGGTCGATGATTTAGATCTAAATCCTTTCTTTGAGAGTGAACCTGCCGAGGGGGCGATCGCAGATGAACTCGATCAGTCATCGGCAATGAATCTATCGAATTTCCTAGAAGATGACGATTCAAGTTTCTCTCTAGACCTGTCGATGGATCTGCCAACGCCAGTATTAGAGGATGTTTCAGAAGACTTCAAACAGAGTGATCTGACCTCTAATTTAGGCAGCCTTGAACTAGATAGCCTAGATCTAGATAGCTCAGAGCTAGACGGCTCAGCTTCAGACTTAGATGCAATCTTTGGCTCAGAGAATTCTGTTGACGTAGAAGCTGCACCGTTCGACTTCAGCTTTGATGGCAATGAGGTGGGCAGCGGGTCAGACAGGGCTGAACTCAATCATCATGAGCCTGATGAAGACACTGAGCCATCTGAGCCAAACTCGTCAGATTTAGATTGGATAACATTTCCAGAACCAGAGCCGATCGCCCTTTCCGGCTCGTTGGTTGAAGCCTCCGATGTTGAAATATCTGATACTGAAGCCTCTGATGCTGAGATCTTCGACACGCTAGAGCCAATTGATCTGCTGGAACCTGATGCAGCTTCTAGCAGCGAGTCTATCCAGCAGGCGGATTTTGATCCCTTTTTTGCAATAGACCCTGAAGTTTCCATACAGGAAAACATCCAAGGATTTGAATCTGCTGAAGACGAAATGCCTGATGCGGAGATGAGCCTATCAGAGTCATTGTCGGAAGAAATCACCCTAGACACAGAAGACGACTTTGCTGACCTGGAAGCCATGCTAGAAGACAGTGCCTTGGGCGAAGTCTCTCAGGCAAACGCTGAACTTGCTGTGCAGGAAGATGACTTTGCTGATCTAGAAGCCATGTTGGGCGAAGAACCATCCCATGCCTCTTCTCAGACGATCGCCTCCTCACAGATAGGTCAGATCACAGAGTCGTCTGAAGCAGAAGACGAGTTCGGCGATTTAGAAGATCTCCTGGAAGATGTCAAGCAAAAGCTGGGCGGCTCCTCTGCTCAAAGGAGCAATCGTCAGGCTTCAACTCCTGCCAACCGTCGCACCAATCGCCGTAACGTCCTCAGTGACCAAACCATGCGGGTGTCGGTAAAGCACCTGGATAACCTGAACAACCTGGTTGGGGAAATGGTGGTGAACCGTAATAGCCTGGAGCAAGCCCAAGAGCGACTGCGCCAGTTTTTGGATAACTTGCTGTATCAGGTGCAGCAGCTGAGTGATGTCGGGCAGCGAATGCGAGATTTATATGAGCGATCGCTCCTCGAAAGCTCCCTCCTGTCGAACCGCCGCAGCTACCATCTTTCGCCCCAGAGCAGCTTTGCTCCAGCGCCCTCAAACCACGCCACAGGAGCGAGTTTTGATGCCCTGGAAATGGATCGTTTCACAGGCTTCCATACGCTGTCGCAGGAAATGATTGAGCTGATTGTTCGAGTACGGGAGTCGGCATCAGACATTGACTTCGTGGTAGAGGAAAGCGACCAGGTCACTCGGAACTTCCGGCAGATTACTACTCAGCTTCAGGAAGGTTTGACTCGATCGCGCATGGTGCCTTTCGCCCAAACAGCCGATCGCCTGCCCAGAGGCGTACGCGACAACTCCCTCAAGTATGGCAAGCAGTCAGAGCTACACATTGAAGGACGCGACACGCTGATTGACAAGATGATCGTGGAACAGCTTTATGATCCCATGACGCACTTGGTCAATAACGCCGTGGCGCACGGGATCGAAACTCCGGCTGTGCGGGTTGCTGGCGGTAAGCCGCCCACCGGAAAGATCACCATTCGGGCTTTTCATCAAGGCAACCAAACCATCATTTCTGTCAGCGACGATGGCGGCGGTATCGACCCAGACTACGTTAAATCTAAGGCGGTGGCGAGGGGGCTAGTGACTCCAGCCGAAGCGAAAGAAATGACGCGATTGGATGTGTACGATCTGCTGTTCCATCATGGCTTTAGCACCGCTGACCAAGTGGACGATTTGAAGGGACGTGGCGTAGGGTTGGATGTGGTGCGAAGCAACCTGAATGAGATTCGCGGGGTGATTAGCATTGACTCGACGATCGGTAAAGGCACCACCTTCACCATTCGGCTACCCCTGACCCTCAGTATCTCAAAAGCGCTGTGCTGCATCAGCAATCGGGCGCGGGTTGCCTTCCCCATGGATGGGGTAGAAGATATGCTAGACGTGCCCAAAGAGCGCATTCAAACCGATGAGCAGGGGGGAACCAGCATTTATTGGCGGGATGCCTTGCTGCCGTTCCAGTCGCTCTCGACGCTGTTGGGCTATAACCGGATGTTGGGTCGGGGTAGCGTCTATGGCGGTAATCAAGAAGAGGATATTATCTCGATCGTCGTCCTGCGCAGCGCAGGTAACTATCTGGCGCTCCAGGTCGATCAGGTGTTGGGCGAACAGGAAATTGTGATCAAACAGCTTGAAGGTCCTGTGCCAAAACCTGTCGGCGTTGCCGGAGCAACGGTTCTAGGGGATGGTCGAATTATGCCGATCGCCGATGTGCTAGAGCTGATCGATCTCTCCGAAGGCCGCATCCGCAGAGAGGCAGGTAGTTCGCTTTGGGATAAGAGCGATGAACTGCCGCCTGAGCCTGCCGACCTGAAGACAGAGCCGACGGTGCTGATCGTGGACGACTCAATCACGGTGCGAGAGCTACTCTCCATGACCTTCAACAAAGTGGGCTATCGGGTGGAGCAAGCTCGCGACGGACAGGAAGCCTGGGAGAAACTGCGATCGGGTCTGCCCTGCGACCTAGTATTCTGCGACATCGAAATGCCGCGCATGGATGGGCTAGAGCTACTTTCCCGCATCCAAAAAGATCCGGCGCTGGCGCACCTGCCGATCGCCATGCTGACCTCTAGAGGAGCCGATCGTCACCGCCAGATGGCTGTGCAGTTGGGGGCAAAAGGCTACTTCACCAAGCCCTACCTAGAGGAAGGATTGCTGGATGCTGCTCAGCGGATGCTAAAAGGTGAAGTGCTAGTGAATACAAACCTATAGCGGTCGGCATCGCTTAGTCTGGGTATGATTTTTCTGAAAGGGTGCGGAGCGCCTTCAAAAAAATCATGTGCGAAATTCGCAGCGGTTAATAGGTAGACGTTTTCAAGATCTGTCCACAAGCCCCCTGAGAGGCGATCGTTTCCCTCTATGGTAGAAAAGAACGGTGGTCAGAGAGAACAGTAAAAATAATTAAGCCTTTCAGTCAATTTGTGCAACCTATGCGCCATAATCCAGTCGTCCTGATTCATGGAATTGATGATACCTGCGCTATTTTTGAGACTCTGACTCCAGCTCTCAGAAACCTAGGTTGGTCAGTTTATGAGATCGATCTGGTGCCAAGCAATGGTGATGTTGGGTTAGATTGCTTGGCTGAACAGGTGGCGGCTTACGTCAAAAAAACTTTTGCGCCTGATCAATTAATCGATCTGGTGGGCTACAGCATGGGTGGAATCATCAGCCGCTACTATGTGCAGCGGCTAGGCGGATTGCAGAAAGTGCAGCGACTTGTGACTTTAGCCTCGCCCCACAACGGCACTTGGTCAGCGCTTTTGCGTCCCAACCTAGGTGCCAGCCAGATGCGAGTTAACAGCGAATTTTTGAACGACCTTAACCGCGATGCTTGGCAGCTAGAGCAGCTCAACTTCACCTCCATCTGGACTCCCTTCGACTCTATGATCGTCCCGGCTAATAGCTCGGAAATGCCCGTTGGCAAAAATCGCCAAGTGTGGGTGGGAGGACATGCCTGGATGGTGAGCGATGCCAAAAGCTTGTTAGCGATCGCCGAAGCTCTTTCCGAGCCTTTGAGAGTAGCGCAGCCCTGCTCGTAGAACTATCGCTCGTAGAACTGTCGCTCGTAAAACTGTCGCTCGCAGAACTGTTTCAGGCGATCGCTAGCAATTAATTTCTACGCCCCAAAACTTCCCTGGAACAAGGCTTGGCTGCAAGCGTCATATCGTCTTGGTGAGCAGCTGCTTGGTATAGCGCTACGCGCTTAGATCCAATGAGTTATTTTTTGAGAGCCGCGCGGAGCGCGGCTCTCAAAAAATAACTTGTCCTAACTCAATTACGTAGGTCTATAACTTCCATAGGGGCAATTCTTTGTCAAACGTCTTTGAAGCCTTATTCTGACCCAAATTTATGATAAGTTCGGAGCAACCAATTGAATAAGCCAACTCCGTAAAGAGTGCCAACAAAAAGCCCGACAGTCTCCTGTCGGGCGAACAAACTGCTTAGGTATCAGATAGTGTTTAGGATAGCGATCTCGCTGACGCAATACTATCCCCCTAAAGGGTGATATTTTTGTGTGTCTAGGCTATGTAGCTAGTGTCAAGATAGAGCTGAGCCTCTAGAGATCGCCCTGTATGAGCTATTGCCTGAATCCCGTTTGCCAGAAGCCTCGTAATGCAGAGGATGCAAAATTCTGTCAAAACTGTGGAGCGAAGCTATGGGTGGGCGATCGCTACCAAGCTCTAGAAGTGATTGGACAAGGTGGTTTTGGTAGAACTTTTCTGGCGATCGATAAGCAGGGGCAGAAGAGCGATCGCTGTGTCATCAAACAGATCCTGCCGCGTAGTTTAGGACTCAACAGTCCCGGCGCTCCTCGGATCGGCGATTTATTTCAGCGAGAAGTGGCTCAGCTTACAGAACTAGGACAGCATCCGCAGATCCCTAGGCTCTTGGATCATTTGGCATGGGAAGATGGATTCTACTTAATTCAGCAGTACATAGAAGGACAGAACCTAGAGCAGGTGTTGGAGAAGGAGGACACCTGGAGTGAAGCTCAAATCTGGGAGCTATTGGCAGATTTGCTGCCCGTTCTGCAATTTGTCCACAGCCGCCAGGTGATTCACCGAGATATTAAGCCTGAAAATATTGTGCGTCCGCGATCGGGCAGTAAGTTGGTGCTAGTCGATTTTGGCGCATCCAAATATGCTGAGAAAACGACTGCCCGCACCGGAACTCTGATTGGCAGCGCCGGATATGTGGCTCCTGAGCAGGCGATGGGTAAAGCAGTCTTTGCTAGCGATCTCTACAGCCTAGGCGTGACTTGCGTTCACCTACTGACAGGAATTCACCCCTTCGATCTCTACTCGGTGAGCGAGGATGCGTGGGTATGGCGGCAGTATCTCACCCAACCTGTCACCAGCCGACTGCGAAAAGTGCTGGATAAGCTACTGCAAAGAGGTCTGAGCCAGCGCTACCAGTCAGCCGCTGAAGTTCTGCAAAATCTACCTGCCGCTCGGAGTCAGCCTACTAAGAGCAGCCATCCGTCCGGGTTATGGATTTGCGATCGCACCCTCACCGGGCATGAGGGCGAAGTCACGGCACTGAGCATTAGCCCTAGCGGTCGCACTTTAGCCAGCGGCAGCCGAGACAAAACCGTCAAGCTATGGCGGCTGGACTCTGGAGAACTGCTGCACACTTTTGGGGGGCGATCGTGGTCAAATCTTTGGTCAAATATCAGTGGCTCAACCTTGGGGCACCAAGACCGCATTAGCGCCCTTGCCTTTAGCCGCAACGGTCGGATTCTGGCCAGCGGCAGCAGCGATGGCAGCGTTAAGCTGTGGGATTTGGCAAAACTGACGCTCATTAGCACGCTGCCCGGTCATGGCTGGGAGATTTCAGCGGTCACCTTTGATCCGCAAAGCTTTTTGCTAGCCAGCGGCAGTGGCGACGGGCTGATTCAGCTCTGGGAGCCAGAAACAAATGAACTGCTCGCCAACCTGGCTCAGCACCAAGAGCGAGTCAGCGCCTTAGCGATTCATCCTCAAGGACAGCTCATCAGCGGCAGCTACGACAAGACTATTCGGCTGTGGAATCTAAGCAATGGTCAGGTGATTCGGACTTTGAGAGGGCATGTCGATCGCGTTAGCGCCCTGACTCTAACGCCAGATGGCTCTGTTTTGATTACTGCAAGCTGGGATAGAACAATCAAGCTGTGGGATTCTCAGTGGGAACAGTTGCGGGTAATTTCGGCACACCGCGATCGAATCAACTGTCTAGCGATGCACCCGACGGGAAAGCTGTTTGCTAGCGGCAGCGAAGACAATAGCATCAAGCTTTGGGACATAGCGTCAGGGAGTCGTCTGGCGCTGTTGCGGCATTCTTGGGGGGTAAATGCGATCGCTTTTAGCCCCGATGGACAGAGGCTAGTCAGCGGCAGTGCTGATGAAACGATTAAAATCTGGCGGCGTACTGAAGAGATTTGTACCGAGAAGATTTTCTAATATAGCGCTACGCGCTTAGATCCAACGAGTTATTTTTTGAGAGCCGCGCGGAGCGCGGCTCTCAAAAAATAACTCGTCCTAACTTAATTACGTAATGCCATACCCCTCTCACTAGATCTGAATATTTTGAATAGACCTCTTGCAAATTAAAGTTTTGGAATTAGGTTTAGTGGGGGCGCAGCTTCACTAAACCTAATTTGCAAGAGGTTCAATATAAAGCTTAAGTAGTGGTTTTATGAAGGTAAGATTTAGCCCTTGTATTTCCACGTAAACGACCTTTACAGTTTGGGTGGGTCGCTGGGGCGAAAGGTTATTCATGCCAAGGCATTCGCATCTATCTGAGATTACGCATACATCTGAAAGTCAACTCCGTCATCCCTTACGGCTGTTCCGAGACATGGGACGCGATCTGATGGCATCGCGGGAGTTGGCGTGGCGGCTGCTGGTGCGAGACATCAATACGCAGTATCGCCAATCGCTTCTGGGCATTTTTTGGGCGTTTGTGCCGCCGATCGCCGCCGCACTAGGTTTAACTCTAGCGAGTAACGCCAATGTCTTAAATGTAGGCGCAACGGCAATACCCTACCCCGCTTACGTGATGTTTAGCATGGCGCTGTGGCAAACTTTCACCGAAGCGGTAGTGGGGCCAATTCAAGCCGTAGCTGCCGCTAAGCCGATGCTGGCAAAGATTAACTTTCCGCGTGAGGCAATTATCTTGTCCCAGCTGGGTCAAGTCGGCTTCAACTTTGGCATTAAGCTGATTTTGATCATAGGACTCTTTCTCTGGTTCAAAATCCCGATCGCTTGGACAGTAATTTTGGCTCCCGTGGCGCTGCTTCACCTTATTGCTCTGGGAACTGCGGTGGGGCTGCTGCTGGCTCCGATCGCCGCACTCTATGAGGATGTGACGCGAGGCTTAACTCTGGCTACGGGCGTTTGGCTGTTTTTTACGCCCGTCATTTACCCTCTGCCGCAGGAGGGCAGCTTTGCCCAAATTGTTCGCCTTAACCCTGCAACGCCCCTACTTTCAGCCGTGCGAGATCTGGCAATCTTGGGTCGAGTCACCGATCCCCAGAGCTTTTGGTTGGCAAGTGGGGTGGCAGGTCTGGGGCTGCTGCTGGCATGGCTGGTGTATCGGGTAGCGCTGCCCTTTGTGATTGAGCGGATGAGTGCCTGATGAAAAGCCTGAGTTCTAACGGTTCTAATGGCTCAAAGCCGCCCTCTGAAATTACCTCTGCCAGCAGCGACGTTGTGCTTTCGGTGCAGGGGGTTTCTAAAAAGTTTTGTCGCAGCTTGAAGCGATCGCTCTTCTACGGCATTCAAGACATTGGCTCAGAGCTGACGGGTAAGCGCAAAAGCGATGTCTTGCGCCCCAACGAATTTTGGGCGCTTAAGGACGTAAATCTGACGCTGCGGCGGGGCGAGGGGCTAGGGCTAATTGGAGTAAACGGCAGCGGCAAAACGACCCTGCTGCGAATCATTAGTGGCCTGATCAAGCCAGATGCGGGAACGGCAAGAGTGCGGGGACGCGTTGCGCCTTTAATTGCCTTGGGAGCGGGTTTCAGCCCGGTGCTGACGGGGCGAGAAAATATTTACGCCAACATGTCGATTCTGGGGCTATCGACTCAGGAGATCGAGGATCGGTTTCAGGCGGTCGTTGATTTTGCTGAAATTGGGGAGGCGATCGATGCTCCAGTGCAAACCTACAGCTCTGGCATGGGGGCACGCCTGGGGTTTGCCTGCGCCATTCATACCGATCCAGAAATTTTGCTGATCGATGAAGTGTTGGCGGTGGGCGACATTCAGTTTTTGGGCAAGTGCCATCGGCGACTGCATCAGCTCCGGGAGCAAGGGACGGCTTTCGTGCTGGTGTCGCACAATCCCCAAGCGATTCTGTCGATGTGTCAGGATGCTATCTATCTGCACAAAGGGCATGGCGTGGCGACAGGCAATGCCGAGACCGTGATGGCGCAGTACGAGGCAGATCTATTTTCAGGGAACGTCAGCAAAACCGCAGGGGTGATGCAGTTTCCCCGCAAATCTCGATCGGAATCATTGGGACTAGATCTGGTAACGCTGAGCTTTAAAAATCCATCGGGTCAAGCGCTAGAAACTCTGACTTCAGGCGATCCGGCACGGATCTGCATCCAGTTTTTTGCGCAGGTGGCGATCGCCACTCTCAACCTGCGCATTTCCTTGATGAAGGAAGGGCAAACGATCGTCTATATGGGCGGCTCTAATGACAAACAGGTGTTTAACGTGTCTGTGGGCTATCACGAGATTCAGGTGGATCTGCCTCAAGTGGGTCTTGCCCCTGGCACCTACACTATGCGGGTTGATATGCGAAAAGATGCGCTGTTTATTCTCGATATCTGCGAATCTTTTCACTTTACAGTCGAGTCTAATGGCAGCATGAGTAAGTCCATCTACTATCAGCCGCGCACCTGGAAACTGTTGTCGGGCGATCGAGAAGTAGACCGAGATGCCATTAGGAGTTAAGCATGTCACTAGAAACAGTCAACCGCAAAACTCAAAAGAAATGGGTAAAGGAGCTAAGAACGCTATGGATCTGCGGCGGGTTGCAGATTATCGCTATCACGATCGTCCTCAGTCTAGGGCTACCCCAGGCTGAATGGGTGCTGGCGGTACTGCTGGCGACGCTGCTCATTCTGGCGATCGGCGTTCAGCTCGAAAGCTACTACAGAACTCAAAATCTGATTTATCGCCAAGATGAGCAGGCGCTAGATCTGGTCAGAGAACTATTCCAGCAAAACTCTGCGCAGAGAAGACAAGACTATCGGCAAACCGAGGCTTTATTTTCGATCTTTTCACTGCTCAAGCTCAATCACCCTCTGCCCTCCATGCGCGAGTGGGCAATTTCTCCCGATTTGGGTGCTTTAATTATTTCTTTGGTGCATGAGCACAAGCCTAAGCTAGTCGTGGAGGCTAGCAGCGGCATTTCCACGCTGATTGCTGCCTACTGCTTGCAGCAAATTGGCGAGGGCAGCGTTGTCTCTTTGGAGCATGAAGCGCAGTTTGCTGATCTTTCTAGAGATCAGGTTGCCCGTCATAGCCTTCAGAACATCGCTAAAGTGATTCATGCGCCTTTGGTGCCTGTGACGATCGCCGATCAGACCTGGCAATGGTACGACATTGCGCCCCATCTGGGCATTTTGCAGCCGATCGATCTGCTGATTATTGACGGCCCGCCCGGAGATTTGCAGCATCAGTCTCGCTATCCGGCTCTGCCCATGCTGTTTTCTGCCCTCAGCGAGGACGCAATCGTGGTGTTGGACGATGGCGATCGTGCTGATGAACAGGCGATTGTCACCCGCTGGCAGCAAGAGTTTCCCGGTATTCAGGTGCAGCGGATCGCCAACGAAAAAGGCGCTTTTGTTCTACGGGTGAGGAAGAGCCTATGACCTCTACTTCCCCGACCTTAAGCGTTGCTCTGGCAGTGTATAATGGCGATCGCTATCTTCCTGCCTGTCTAGACAGTATTCTCAGTCAGAGCTTCACGGATTTTGAATTTCTGATTATTGATGATGGCTCTAGCGATCGCGCCCTGCAGATCCTCCAACGCTACGCCGCTCAGGATCAGCGAATTAAGCTAGTCAGCCGAGAAAATCGCGGCATTGCCAAAACCCGTAACGAGCTGCTGGCAATGGCAACCGGAGAATTTGTTGCCGTCATGGATGGCGATGATGTGGCGATGGGCGATCGCTTTGCTCGTCAGGTAGAATTTTTGCGCGATCATGCAGGAGTTGTCTGTGTCGGAAGCGCCGTCAACTGGATCGATCCGCAAGGGCGCTACCTGGGGCATTGTCCGATGCCCGAATCGGATGACGAAATTCAGCGGTTGCTGCTGGGCGGCATTTCCCTGCTGCATCATCCCTGCACGATGGCGAGACGGGAGGCGCTATTGCAAGCAGGGGGCTATGACGAGTCAATGATTGCCTCTGTAGATCTGGACTTGTGGCTGCGGTTGGGAGAACTGGGCAAGCTGGCGAATTTGCCAGAGGTGCTGCTGCACTATCGGCTGCATCCGCGATCGATCACCAATGCTCAGCAGCAGCGTCAAACGGATGACGCGCTCCGAGCCTGTCAGCGGGCATGGCAGCGGCGCGGCATTCAGGGAGAGTTTATTCGCAAACCTGCCGATCATCTGCACCAGGCAGACTTTTGGCTGCGGTGCGGCTGGCTGGGTTTCAATCAGGGATTGCGGGACGTGGCGCGGCTTTGCAGTCTCCGAGCGATCGCCCTTCAGCCGCTGCTGCCTGATGCCTGGAAGCTTCTCGCCTGTGCCCTGATTAAGCCTCTGCCCACTCGGCTCCAGTCAACGTCATGAAGCCCCCCGCGATATCTGTCCTGATGCCCGTCTACAACGGCGATCGCTACCTGACTGAGGCGATCGAGAGCATTCTAATGCAAACATTCACGGACTTTGAGTTTCTGATTATTGACGATGGCTCTACGGATCGATCGCCCCAGATTTTGCGGCATTACGCGGCGCAGGACGATCGGATTCGGCTGATTAGCCGGGAAAACCGAGGACTCATTGCCACCTTGAATCAAATGCTGGAGCTGGCTAGAGGCGAGTTTTTGGCGCGGATGGATGCTGATGATATTGCCATAAGCGATCGCTTTGCCGCGCAGATTGCTTTTCTACAACAGCATCCTGACCATGTGTGTGTAGGCGGAGCCTATGCGTTGATCGATGCCAAAGGTCGCACGGTGCTACATCTGGAAATGCCGGAAGGTAACAGCGAAATTCAGCAGGCAATTCTGTCTGGACGCACTATTGTTAATCATCCTTGCGCCATGATCCGCCGTTGGACGCTTGAGGCGATCGGCGGTTACGATGCGGCAATGGTGACGGTCGAAGATCTGGATATGCTGCTGCGGCTAGGGGAGATCGGAAAATTGGCAAATTTGAAGCAGTCCGTGCTGAAATATCGCTTTCATATGCAGTCGGTTAGCGCCAAACGCAGTGAGTTTCAGCATCAGATGGCGCAAGAAGCCTGCCGTCGGGCATGGCAACGGCGCGGCGTTGTGGGGCAGTTTTCAGCAGAAATGCCCTGGTATCGCCCAGGACGCGATCGCCCCTCTCGGCAATCTTTTTTCCATCGCTATGGCTGGTGGGCGTTTAACAACGGCTGGCGCGGCACGGCAGCAAGTTCGGCGCTGAGGGCGATCGCCTTGCAGCCTACCACTCCCGAAAGCTGGAAATTGCTTGTCTGTGCCCTAACCAAACCTGTTCCCTAGTTTAGTTCTAATCAATCTGCATCTGACCCGATCCGTATTCGCCCGATTTGCATCATGAGTGTTCCTACCCTTTCCGTTCTCATGCCTGTCCATAACGCCGAACGCTTTGTGGCGGAAGCGGTTGAGAGTATTCTCAACCAAACCTTTGATGACTTTGAGTTTCTGATCGTAGACGATGGCTCTAGCGATCGATCGCTTGCTATTCTTCAGCGCTATGCGGCACAGGATGCCCGGATTCAACTCATTAGTCGTGAGAAAACTGGATATGTGGCAGCCTTGAACGAAATGGTGAAGCTGGCTAGAGGCGAGTTTTTAGCGCGAATGGACGCAGATGACATTGCCATGCGCGATCGCTTTTGTCTTCAGGTGGCGCGGCTACGGCAAGATCCAGACCTAGTTTGCCTAGGGGGAACCCATGGCATGATCGACGAAAAAGGTCGCTGGCTTACTTGTCTAGCGATGCCAGAGCAAAATGAGGAAATTCAAAAGCTGGCGCTGGCAGGGCACACGCCTATTAACCATCCTTGCGCCATGATGCGGCGATCGGCAGTGCTACAGGTGGGCGCCTATGATGCGACCCTTGCTCCTTGCGAAGACTTAGACTTGTGGTTGAGGTTGGGTGAGATAGGAAAGCTGGCAAATTTGAAGGAAATGGTGCTGAAATATCGGCTCCATGCTAATTCGGTGAGCGAAAAGCAGGGAGCGCTTCAACGTCAAAAGGCTCGTGAAGTTTGCAGTCAGGCTTGGCGACGAAGAGGAATTAAGGGAACTTTTGAAGCAACGGAGTCTTGGCGACCTGGATGCGATCGTCCTTCGCGCTACAAGTTTATGCTGCGGTATGGCTGGTGGGCATTTAATAGCGGTCAGAGACAGACAGCATTCCTGTACGGATGCAAAGCAATTCAGGCACTTCCCTGGCAAGGAGAAGGATGGCGGCTGTTGGTCAGTGCAGCCATTAAACCAACTGAAGCTAAACTGACTGAAGCTAAACTGACGAAGACTGAACTTATTGCGGCGGGCGATCGATCAGACGATGGGCATCCGTGCAATCGAAAGTAGAAGGGCGATCCATTGCGCAAGTGTCCTAAGCAAAAGTTAATGTGTTGTATAGCCCTACGTAATTGAGTTAGGACGAGTTATTTTTTGAGAGCTGCGCGGAGCGCAGCTCTCAAAAAATAACTCATTGGATCTAAGCGCGTAGCGCTATATGTGGGTGAGATGACGGTTTATGCGGCGGTTGGTGCTCTATAGCGATCAGGTCATTGCAGCAAATAAGCAAGTGGATCACTACTTGATTCAACTATTAGGTACAACCGCAGCGCGGATTGGCTATATTTCCTCGTCAAGTGATCCAAACCGTCATTACTTCACTTTAAAACAAAAGTACTACCAGCAATACGACCTCCAACTCGTGCTGTATGTTGAACTTGATGTGGCATATGACCCTGACCTTCTTGAACCGTTGTTTGCTTGTGATGCGATTCATTTGTCGGGTGGTAATACCTATTACTTCTTGTATTGGCTTCAGCAGCGAGGCTTGCAGGAGCGCCTCCGACATTATGCTAATCATCAAGGTGTGCTAATTGGCACGAGTGCTGGGGCAATTATTATGACACCTAAGATATCCTCGGCTCAGCTGTGCGGCGATGCACCATACCCATTGCTGACCACGGATCAGGGATTGAATCTAGTGGATTTTGCATTCGCACCCCATGTGCAAGATACACCAGAGGACTCTGCACGTATGCAGTCCTATGCCGATCAGCAGAAACGAGTTCTATATGGCTGCCATGATGGGGATGGAATTATAGTTGCAGGTGATACAGTGACGATGGTTGGCAATGTTATAACTGTGGCACCAACAGGTGTGTGAGTTATCAAAATAGCTATAGACAAGCCATATTAGGCAGCACTAAACAAGGAAATACGCACCAAAATGACAGATTCTAATCTTGCTGAAGAAACCCTGTCTCGCACACCGCTCTATCCTTTACATCTAGAACTTAATGCCCGGATGGTTCCTTTCTCTGGTTGGGAGATGCCTGTGCAGTATAGCGGCATCAGCCAAGAACATCACGCGGTACGCCAGCAGACAGGCATGTTTGACATTTCCCATATGGGAAAATTTGTCTTAAGCGGTGCAAATTTAATCGATCAGCTCCAGAAGTTAGTGCCCTCAGATCTTAGCCCTTTGCAGCCCGGAGAAGCGCAGTACACGGTACTGCTTAATCCTGCGGCAGGAATCGTAGATGACCTGATTATCTACTTTCAGGGTGAGGTAAAAGGAGAACAGAAAATTACCACAATTGTCAATGCGGCAACTACCGATAAAGATAAAGACTGGCTACTCTCTCATCTCGATATGTCACGAGTGGAATTTCAAGATCTCTCCCTCAACAAAGCTCTGATTGCCGTCCAAGGGGCAACGGCGGTACAGTCCCTCCAAGCCTTTGTTCAGGAGGATCTGTTCGCCATCAAACGATTTGGACATCTGGAGGGCACGGTGCTAGGCAAGCCCGGATTTTTGGCGCGCACTGGATATACAGGCGAAGATGGCTTTGAGGTCATGGTTGATCCAGATGTGGCAGAATCCCTCTGGCGATCGCTCCTGCAATCTGGCGTGGTGCCTTGTGGCCTGGGGGCGCGAGACACCCTGCGGCTAGAGGCGGCTATGGCGCTCTACGGACAGGATATCAACGATTCCACTACTCCCTTGGAAGCTGGACTGAGTTGGTTAGTGCATCTTGATCGCAAAGGCGACTTTATCGGGCGATCGCGCCTAGAACAACAGAAGCAAACGGGAGTCGATCGCCGTCTGGTGGGGCTACAAATGGCAGGACGCAACATTGCCCGACACGATTACCCTGTGCTACACAACGGCGAGAAGGTGGGAATTGTCACGAGCGGCACGCTGTCCCAGACCCTAGGATATCCAGTTGCTCTAGCCTACGTGACGACGGCATTGAGTAAGTTGGGGCAGATTTTAGAAGTTGAAATTCGTGGCAAGCCATATTCAGCAACGGTAGTAAAGCGACCGTTTTACAAGAGTCCACACTTCTAGCAGAGACGCTACGAACTCAACCTCACGGGCTAGAGCAACGCACAAAATCTAGAGCCAAAGAACGCATGATCGACACTACGGGCAACCGCCCGCGACATCGGTATATCGTAATAGGATGATTGATCACGATCGATTGTTTAAAGAACTACTCTCCACGTTTTTTGTTGAGTTTCTGGAGCTTTTTCTGCCACAAGTTTCTAAGCTAATTGAGCAAGATTCGGTTGGGTTTTTGCCACAGGAATACTTTGCTGACTTAACCACAGGAGAAACTAAAATTATCGATCTGTTGGCACAGGTGCGGCTAGCGGGTCAAGAAACGGGTTTTCTAGTTCATATCGAGAATCAATCTTCAACTGAATCTGATTTCAGCCGTCGGATGTTTTTCTATTTTTCACGGCTGCACCAGAAGTATTTGCAACGCATTTATCCAATCGTGGTCTTTTCCTTTGATGAACCCTATCGAGAGGAAGCGCATCAGTACACTATGGAGTTTGATGACCTCAAGGTAGTAGAGTTTAACTTCTTCCCGATTCAGCTTAATCGACTCCACTGGCGAGATTATCTGACGCAGCGTAATCCGATCGCAGCAGCGCTGATGGCAAAAATGCAGATTGAGGAGGGCGATCGCCCTAGAGTCAAAGCAGAATGTTTGCGGCTGTTGGCAACGCTTCAGCTTGACCCTGCAAGAACTCGACTGATTTCTGGGTTCGTAGACACCTATCTTCGCCTCAATGGGCAGGAGACGCAGGTGTTTCAGGAGGAGATTGGTAAACTGGAGGAAATGGAGCGGGAGGGCGTGATGCAAATTGTTACAAGCTGGATGGAGCAAGGCATTGAGCAGGGCATTGAGCAGGGCATTGAGCAGGGCATTGAGCAGGGGCTACAACGAGAAAGATCGCTTGTTCTGCGCCAGCTTACCCGAAAGGTAGGAGAGTTGCCTGAACTCGTTCAAGCTCAGCTCAATGCCTTACCGATCGCTCCATTGGAAGCGTTGGGTGAGGCGCTGCTGGATTTTGCGAGTTTGGCTGATTTAGAAGCATGGCTATCTGCACAGGGATGAAGCTCACTTCAGCAATTGCTCCGGCTTTGCACATAACCTAGAATTTCACCTCCACTGTATCCTTCACTGCATAGAGTAACGCTTTAAATCCAAGCCGTAGGGTGTCACTTGAGCTATCCCATCTCCATTCACCAGACCTCAATAGGACTGGGATGTGTTGGGTATTGCTCAACTCCAGAACCCAATTTGTAGACCCCCAGTTTGTCAACTCTTGAGCGCCTCAACAAAGCTCATTCTTAATGAGTGAATTTCTAGTTTAATTCCATACTCAGTGAAGGGGTGGATATGCTAGGCTGCGTACGGTCGATCGCAGCTTTAATCAATCCTTGAAACAAGGGATGTGACTTGCTGGGGCTAGATTGAAACTCTGGATGGAATTGAGTAGCAATAAAGAAAGGATGGTTAGGTAACTCAATAATTTCTACTAACCGACCGTCAGGCGAAACGCCGCTGAGCATATAGCCAGACTCTAAGAAGAGCGATCGGTAGGAATTATTGAACTCGTAGCGGTGGCGATGACGCTCGTAGATTACCTCTTGCTGATAGAGCTTTTCAGCTAGGGTGTTGGGGGTTAGACGGCAGGCGCAAAGACCCAGCCGCATTGTGCCGCCTAAATCTACTACATCCTGTTGTTCGGGCAGTAGGTTAATCACCGGATTTTGGCAGTTGGGATCAAACTCAGCGCTGTTAACATCTGCTAATTTGGCGACGTTCCGCGCCCATTCAATCACGGCACACTGCATTCCCAAGCAGAGTCCTAGAAAGGGAATTTGCTGGGTGCGGGCATACTCGATCGCAATAATTTTTCCATCAATGCCGCGAGGTCCAAAGCCCCCCGGTACTACGATGCCCTGCACTCCCGCCAACAGGCGATCGACCGACTGAGCATCGATATCTTCAGAGTTAATCCAGCGGATGTTTAGCTCTGCACTTCCCGCCAGAGCGGCGTGGCGTAGCGCCTCTACCACCGAGAGGTAGGCATCCGACAACCGCACATACTTCCCGACGATCGCTACTTCGATCGGCTGCTTGGGCTGATGCATCCGCTCGACGAGAGTTTGCCATTGGTGTAGGTCAGGTGGGCGCTGTTCAAGCTGCATAATTTCTATCACCTGATGGGCAAGCCCTTCTTTCTCTAAATTCATCGGCACTTCGTAGATACTGCTGACATCCTGTGAGGTAATGACGCACTCCACGGGCACATCGCAAAATTCTGACATTTTATCTTTGAGGTTTTGAGGCAGGGGGCGATCGCTCCGACACACCAAAATATCGGGCTGAATGCCGATCGATCGCAATTCCTTCACCGAATGCTGCGTCGGTTTGGTCTTCATTTCTCCAGCTGCCGGAATCCAGGGTACGAGGGTGACATGCATGTACAGCACGTTCTTGCGCCCGCCTACGTCTTTGCGGAATTGCCGGATCGCCTCCAGGAAGGGCAGCGATTCAATATCTCCTACCGTGCCGCCAATTTCCGTAATCACGACATCGGGATTGGTGTCTTTGGCAACGCGCAGGATACGCTCTTTGATCTCGTTGGTGATATGGGGAATGACCTGCACCGTGCCGCCGTTGTAGTCGCCGCGTCGCTCTTTGTTTAATACCGCCTGGTAGATCGAGCCTGTTGTGACGCTGTTGAGGCGCGACATGGAGGTATCTGTAAATCTCTCGTAATGTCCTAAATCGAGATCTGTCTCGGCTCCGTCGCGGGTGACAAACACCTCGCCATGTTGAAATGGACTCATGGTGCCAGGATCGACGTTGATGTAGGGATCAAGCTTCAGGATTGACACAGAGTAGTCGCGTGACTTGAGCAGCCGCCCCAAACTGGCTGCCACGATGCCTTTGCCGATACTGGATACAACGCCGCCAGTTACAAATACAAATTTAGTCATAGAAAAGCGGTTGGCTTAGAGCCTACGGGTACCATTCATTTTGACATGGGTTTTATTGTTGCTACCGTTTGATGGCTATGTTTCAAAAAATAAGCTGTGTTTTGAGAGAAAGCTGTATGGCTATCGTCAATTTGCTTAGGACATTTAGGGTGGGGCGCGTCGCGCCCCACCCTAAATGTCCCCGTCCCAACCGCCTTGGCGGTTGCTATCTTTCAAGCGAATTAAAGACGCGATGGGCTTGAGCTACGCATCAGGTAATAAAGCGTGAACTCAGCGCAGAAGGAAAGGGAAAACGCTGCGGATCGCCCGTCTTAGCCGGAGCAAAGTGACCAAATCTCGATACTTTTGCGCTACCGCAGGGGGATGTTGTGAAGCATCCTGAATCTGCGCCTCTAGCTCAGCATATTCCGCTGCCGTCATGGGAGTGCCGTCAAGGGGCGATCGCGCTTCTGTAATCACCTCTGTGCGCAAAATCTCTTCTGGCGTATCTTCGGGGGGTGGCAGAGCATGAGCTGGGAGCGCCACGAAAATGCCGTTTGTCAGGCAGAAAAGCGAAAAGAAAAGATAGAGTCTCAGGTTCATCCTTCCTCCAGTCCGGGGGGCAGCGGTTCGCCGCAAAGCCGATGAATCTGAGCAATGCGATCGAATAGCCAAGGGTAGTTTTGGCGATAAAGAGGAATCAGCGCCAGCGGACTCAGCAATGCCGCCGCCGCCAGATCTGCTGCCGTGAGTCGATCGCCCACCAGATATTTCCCTTCCTGCCAGCGAAATGCCAAAAACGTCAGCGCAACTTCCAATCGGCTAGCTGCTAGCTTCACGCGTTCAGCCGTGATGCCATATTGCCAGCGCACTGTTTGAATAATTAATTGATTAGAGAGAGAAGCATCGATCGCCTTGCCTTCACCCGCCCGAAACGCATAGTAAACAAACCGGGCAGCAATGCCAATGCTCTCGTCTAGCCAGTCTTCTAGTGCCCACACCTCAGAATTGAGCTGTGGATCGGCGATCGCCAAATTAGGTGCAGGACAGTAGCTATCTAAGAAATGAAAGATTTGCGTAGAGTCTGCTATGACAGGCGGCAGGTCGGATTGCTCTGGCAATAAAACGGGGAGTGTAGTCAACCCGCTCAAGGGCTTAACCTTGAGGATATGAAGTCCAGGTGTTAGGTTCTCTACTCGATAGGAAATCTGCTTGTAACCCAATGCCAATCGGGCTTTTCGGCAATAGTGAGACGTGCTAAATTGCAGCAGCAGCATAAGGAAAACCTATCGCCAGATCAGCTTGTCTATCAGATGAGTCCATTCGTTATAAGTCCGTTTGCCAGATCAGCCTATTTGCTAGATCAGCACAGTGCGATCGATAGCAGTTTTTCCTACTTCTGTAAGCGCTGCTGATTTCAGGGGTAAGTTTTCTGTGAGAGGAAAGACACGAACAGCCTACAAAAGTCAGATTTCTGGCTCAATCGCTGGATCTTAACCAGCTTTTTACGCCTGAAACTGACTTTTGTAGGCTGCCGTACAGATGAGATCCAATCAATGAACCGTCGATAAAGGGTAGAGCCTTTCGTCTAAAAAGCCGCAAATCGCCAATGTCCCAAATTAGGGAGAGGTGGTAGGAGATGCGGAAGGAGACATAGCATCAGGGGAACCAGCGGGAGCCTCTGCACCACCGCCGCAAGCCGCTAATGTTGCAGTCAAACCTAGAATCATGAGCAAACCAATTGCTTTCTTATTCATACTTTTTCCTTTGGTGAACTTTGGTCAATGAGCAACTCGGTGAAGAGCTAACCACCGAATTGGCAAACTTCTCTCTCAAACTAGCTGGCATGTGCAAGCAAAACTCTCAGAGCTAATCTGCCAATTTGGCGAAAAATTCGCCTGGAGCTTAGCTTACTCTTGGAGGGAGCTAAGCACTTAAAATTTATAGCAGATTTAGGGGTCAATAGTGCATCACTCGCCGGATATCTGTACAAAGGAAGAGAAATCAGCATATTAGCTGACTGCGATCGGCAAATTACTCTGAATGGTTTCCCGATACTGGCTCTTGGGCTTTACGCCTTTGATCTCGGTTACGAGCGCCTTATCACGGAAGAACTGAACCGTAGGGGTACCCACAACTCCAGCCGATTCAGCAATCTCAGGATCTTGCTCAATGTCGATCTCGATATAGTGAATTTGTCCATCAAATTCATCTACGACTTTGCTCAACATCGGCTTGAGGGTATGGCAAGGCCCACAGGTGGGGGAGGCGTATTTGACCATAATCAGGCGATCGCTATCGTGATAGAGCTTCCGCAGGGCATAGCCACCCACGTGCCGGGTTTGCGCCACACTGAACTCGTCGGCTTGCTCTGCTTCAGTTTTACGAGGCGTTTCTTCAGTTAGGTGCGGCTCAGCCACTTCGGTTTGATGGAACTCTTGAGCCAAATCATTTGCCGACAGCCAGCGCTCGGCAAGCATTGCTGCCATGCAGCCTGTGCCAGCCGCCGTAATGCCCTGACGGAACTCATGATCTTGCACGTCTCCGGCAGCATAAACGCCTTCGATGTTGGTTTCGACGTGGTTCTTGGGCACGATATAGCCAATTTCATCCAGGTCAATTTGCCCGGTAAACAGGCTCGTGTTGGGGCTATGACCGATCGCATAGAACAAGCCCTTAGCCGGAATCTGGCTCTCTTCACCCGTCTGGCGATTCTTCACCTTCACGCCCTGCATCCAGCCTTCTGCGCCGTAGACGTCGATCGCTTCGGTGTTCCAATGCACGGTGATTTTAGGGCTGTTCAGCACCCGATCCTGCATGGCTTTACTAGCACGCATTTTGTCGGTACGCACCAACAGATGCACATGGCTACCATACTTAGTCAGGTACACAGCTTCTTCTGCCGCCGTGTCGCCGCCACCAATCACCACAATCTCCTGATTGCGGAAGATGGGAGTTGCGCCGTCACAAATGGCACAGGCGGAGATACCGCGACTCCAGAATTCTGTCTCACTGGGCAAGTGCAAACGTTTGGCGGTTGCTCCAGTCGCAATGACAACGCTGTGGGCAAGCACTTCTCGCTCTTCAGAACGAATGACAAACGGACGTTGGCTAAAATCAACGTGGGTCACATCTTCTGTGTATAGCTCCGCACCCCAGCGCACGGCTTGCGCCTTCATCTGATCCATCAGTTGCGGCCCCATGATGCCATCGGGAAAGCCAGGAAAGTTTTCAACTTCTGTGGTCGTCATCAACTGCCCACCAGGTAGTCCTCCAGCCTGAAATCCCTCAAATACGAGTGGCTTCAGGTTCGCCCGCCCCGCATAGATGGCAGCCGTGTAGCCTGCTGGCCCAGAGCCAATGATGACAAGATTCTCTACCGTTGGGTTTGCCATAGTTTTAACATAAACTCGTAACGACTACGCTTAGTATAGCAAACTTAGGAGAAAAATCAAGTGCAGTTGGTTTTTAAGGGCAGCGCCCTTAAAAACCAACTGCACTTGAGTCATCAGGAGCGTTTCAGATTCACTGAGGTCTATCAGAGTTCTATCAACAGAGCTATTTTTAGGACTCTGTCCAGAACAGGGTCAAAACCTAAGCTAAGCAATCACTACATTACCTGCCCCGACACTGCCAACTGCAACATTGTTGAGGACTGCCAGCGTTGTGAAGCTGATGCCTGCCCCACCTCCATCGGCATCAATACGTAACTCAGTGGTTGCCCCTACCTGAACGAACTGAGCAAACTGCTGGAACCGTGCCAAGGGAGTCGCGCCCGCAAAGGCAGATTGGGCAAAGATCGATCGCACATCAATTACGTCGATCGCCCCATTAAAATCGGTGATGGTGTCAATGCCTTCCGTGAGGCTGTTGAAGACAAACATATCTTTATCCGCCCCGCCCGAAAGCGTATCTTTGCCAGCCCCGCCGACTAAGATATCGTTGCCCTTGCCGCCAATTAGCCGATCGTTGCCGCCTTGTCCTAGCAATTGGTCATTGCCTACACCCCCGTCAAGATTGTCATTGCCTACGCCGCCATCGAGTAGGTCATTGCCGTTGAGTCCTTTGATGCGATCGTTGCCCTTGAGTCCTCTGAGGCGATCGGCACGTTGAGTTCCCACTAGCTTATTGGTAGCAGCCTTATCTGAAAGCGTCTTGGCTTTTGCTGACAAAACAAAGGCGGGCAAGGGAATGCCTGTGATACCGCTGCCGCCGCCACTGCCGCCACTGCCGCCGCCACCGCCGCTGCCAACGCTGCCGCTGCCAGCAGGCGGAATGACATTGACGGTCAGCGTAGAAGTCCCACCAAAGGCGATGCCGTCCCCGACCTGAAACTGAAGGGTGGTGTAATTAATCCCACTTTCACCCGTGGTCGGACGGAACTTCAGGTTAGCCAGAGCGGTTGCCGCCACATCGACCCCGCTACCGATGACCTCTCCACCATCTGCTAAGCTGTTGCCGTTGCTGTCGTTGAAGAGTTGCCCACGGGTTGGGGCAGCGACAATTTTCACCGTTTGCAGGCTATCGTCTGTGTCAGCATCGGCAAAGGCGAAGGCAGTCGTGAGGGCGATCGCACTGTCGGCTGCTCCCGCGATCGTGTTGTTGCTAGAAGTCGGAATGGCGTTGAGAATCTGAAACTGAGTGCCAAACAAGTCTTCGTTGTTTTGCGTGTTGCCTAGAGCGATCGCGTTCGTTATCCCTGCATCGTTAGCGGCTGTATTGCCAGTAAAGGTATTTTTGCGAAGCTGCACAGTGGGCAAAGCTGCGGGCATTCCCTGATTATTGGTATTGGGGTTAGTCGTGGTTTGCAGGGCAAAAATAGCGCCCCCTAGCCCTGAACCGTTGGATAAGATCGTGCTGCCCGTGCCTCCTGTTGCCGTATTGGCGGTGAAGCGGCTATTCTTCACGGTCAGATTGCCGCTGCGAACGAAGATAGCCGCGCCCATGCCTGCCCCGCCGCCGCTCACGGTCGCTCCGCCTTTGCCGCCGCCAAAGCCACCATCCCGAAAGCTAGAGCCTGTCCCGCCTCTGCCAGTGCCAGCCCCAAAGCCACCCAAACCACCCGTTGCATCATTCGCGCCGCCGCTGTTGCCGCCGCCGCCGCCAAAACCGCCATTGCCACCAAAGCCGATGCCCGCGCCAAAACCGCCGCCGCCGCCACCGCCGCCGAAGCCGCCCCTACCACCTTTGCCACCGTTGGTCGAGCCGCCACCGCCGCCACCACCGCCACCGCCAAAGCCACCGTTCGTTCCAGCGCTTCCAGATCCCATTGCAGATCCCGCACCACCTGCCCCGAAACTTGTGCCTCCCCCGTCAATACCATCAGCACCTGCTGCGCCGCCGAAGCCGCCTTTCCCTCCTACGCCACCGCCCAACCTACCACCGCCTAATCGTACTGTTGCATTGCCATTCCCACCAACCACCTGATTATTACTGAAGCTGACATTATCAACGGTGACATTGCCGTCATAGACGAATAGCCCACCGCCCATGCCTGCACCGCCACCACCGCCGCCGCCTGATGAACCTGCCGATCGCCCTTTCTCGATCGTCATGTTGCTGAAGCTCACCGTGCCAGAGCGGACAAAAAACGGGCGTGCCGTATTTTCGCCGCTGACCGTGTGGTTATTCCCCACAATACTGATATTGCTGTTAATGACTGGCTCTGTGAAACCTGTCAGTTTGACATCCGTACCCAATTGAATGGTGTCATCTTCGGGAGTGGCGTTGGCTTGCTGGATAGCCCAGCTGAGGGTTCCTACCGTGCCGCCAGTGCCATCGTCATTGGCGACAGTCACATTCAGGACAGACAAGACCCCTTTGTAAGCCGCAGTATTTTTAACGGCTAGTCCTGATTCGATCGCGCCGCTAGCCACTTCTAGTGCCCAGTCTCCGCCTTGGGCGGCACTGCCCGTCAAGTCATTGCTGGCGGCTATGTCAGCTCCAGTTAACTGACTGAGGCGATCGACAAAGCTCAGACCTTGCGCCTCGGCACCAATATTGCAACCCAGTAGCAAAATGTCGCCGCTCTCTTTCAGGGCAGTGCCCCATTTCTGAAAGCTATCACCGGAAGCCTGTAGGCTCTCGGAATCCACCCAATCTGAACCTAGCTGTAGACCGCCTTGGCTGCCATGGGAAAGGATTTGAATCGAGTCTAGGTTTTGCTCAGTTGCTAGAGCTTCTTGAATTTGAGCAATGCCGCTGCGAGCTGAGTCGAGATAGACCACCCGCACTTGCGGATCGAGTCCGTTGAGGAGAATATTGCCGTCGAGAACCAGAGCATCAACAAAGAGAAGCGTACTTGCCATAAGAGCCGTCCAAGTAAAAGCTAGTGAATGAAGAGATGAAGCTTGACAAAAACGTGAAAAAAGATGCTTCCCCTGGACGGAAATTTCCCTGCGGCATGACGCATCGCAAGCTGAGGATTATACGGATGCAGCGCTACTTCCTGATCAGCGAAACAGTGTAAAACTCAGTAAATTCCCGTATCATCCATTACTTTTATGCAGTGAGGCGATCGGGCAATTTCTTAAAAAACTTAATTAATCCGAACTTGCAGCACTTTGCGCTCGGTTATGGCTGTCGCCAGTTTGCATAGGACATTTTGCATAAGACATTTAGGGTGGGGCGCGAAGCGCCCCACCCTAAATGTCCCCGTCCTAACCGCCAAGGCGGTTGCCATAGTTCTCTAATCAACTGGCGGACTATAAAATCACTGCCAACAAAACGTGCCCGATTTAATGAACTGGGGTTGTGGCGTGGGTGAAGGCAAAGGAGGGCGAGAGGCAATCTGAGTAATGTCTCGACCGAGAAGCCGCTGAGCCAGCGAGCAAAGGCGACGAGCCTGACGAAACTGTTGAACCGTCATGCCATAGCAGTGCAAATCGACAAATTGCTCGGTGCTGCGATCGAACACATGCTGCACCAAAACCCCCTCTAGCACAAAACCTAGGCTAGTTAGCCCCTTCTGAGCAGGCTGATTGTAGGCATAGGTATAGGCATAAACCCGATTCATGGCATAGGCATTGAATGCCAAATCTAGGGTCATCAGGCTGGCTTCTAAACCATAGCTGGCGTGGCGATGTGCTGTATCGAACAATCCAATCAAAAATTCGGCGCGGCGATGGAGAGCAGCATAATCTGATAACACAACCAGTCCGACTGGCCCATGCTGATGATGCACCATCATTAGCTCCAGGTAGCCCAGGCTATCGGGAGGCTGTTGGTGCAGAGTTTCTAGGCGCGATCGCACTTCATCGACATTTGCCGGACGGTCATTGAGCCGGAAGAGCTGCATAAACTCCGAATTCTGGTACGCCCGCTGAAATAACAGGGGAGCATCGTCAGGAACTGTGCGACGGAGAGACAGCGATCGCCCCTGATGCAGAATAGGGTGCAAGATGGGTTCAGACACAGCCATGATTTAAGCTCCCAATAAGCCGGGATAGAACAGCTCATAAAACCAGCGAAAATTGCGATGCAGCGAGGCAGCAATCCGAGGGGGCACCCCATGCGGGGGATGTTGCTCGATCGCTGAGTGGGTTTGATGAGGATATTTGTAGCGGTAGTGGCTATCGCTTTCAGTCGGGTAGACGCTGAGCTGCTGAGGATCAAAATTGACTGACGACAATCCTAACCAGGCATACACCCCCTGCATGGCTTCTTGGGGGTTGCTGATCAGATGCTCATAGACGACATAGTACAGGCGAGATTGCAGCTCTGCCTCTCGGTCTTGGATGGCTTCTAGCGATCGTAAGGGGCCGCCAATTACCCCATCGGCAGCAAAAAGGCGATCGGCGCGATCGATCGGCGTGAGCTGCGCCAGGTGATCCGAAAAATCAAACAGCAGGGTCTTGCGGTGCTGCGCTTCGATCGATCCCCACACCTGCCCCAAATCACGCACGCAAATCAACAGGCGACAATGGGGATCAAGCAAGTGCAAAAGCTCCAGGTGATGCATCCAGGCTCGATTTTTATCGACGACCCAATCCTGCGGAGCTTCTTCAAACCAGCCGTTGATCAATCCCTGAAATGCCGAAAGTAAGCGCCGATGAACTTTCGTAGGATCTAGATCCATCTGAGCCAGCAAAAACGGATCATCGCTTAAGTTTTTTCGTAGTCCCACCAGAGTGGGGCAAAGGGGCGAACTCTGCCCAGAATTATAGATTTCAGGATGTTGCCCTAGGAGTTGGCACAGTAAGGTAGATCCAGCGCGGGGTAGACCCGTCACACAAATTAGGCGTTTGGTCAGCACAGAAGAGACTTGCTCCATCAGGTGAATGGCATCCTGAATGAGGATACGTCTCTCTCTGTAATCTAGGCATCTCAGGTCTCTACCGGAAGGATTGTGATTCGTTACAACTGAATCTAAGTCTCTACTGCCAAAAATGGCGAGCGATCGCCCGCGTCTCTCAATATCCTGTTAGGGTTAATTTCGAGCACACTTATGACTTAGACTATCAAGTCCGTAAGTCTTGATCCAGAAACCTGCTATCGGGTATTTCAAACTAACAAATGTATCGATAGGCATCTTTAGTTTGCAGCAGAGTAACGGTTGCGCTCCCGAAGCAAGTTGCTAATCTGTAGCTGCAGAAGCCCTAGGGTGATCATTGTCTTTTCTGGAATCTGAAGTATGCATTCTTTAACCGATTGGAAGCGATTCTGTACTGCTCTTAAAGCCGGAAAAAAGCCTGGTGAGTTTGGCTTCACATGTTCTATGGGTGACATAAATCGGTTTGCTAGCCGCTATCGAGTGGCGAAGTCTTTTCGTGGCATTCAGCTAGAAGGATTTAGCCCAAAAACGCAGGAGGGATATGGCGCTCTTTTCAAGCTATTTCTCGCTTACTCTACATTTGAGCAATTTATGCATGTTCAAAGCTTTCAACTAACTGAGATGCAGCGGTTATTTGAAGATCACGATGTCAATACTCTGTGCCAGCAGATTAAACAGCTTGATAGAAATAGAGCGTTTTATACCTTTATTCACTCACAGCTTGATAGAAGAGCTGCCCAGGACGAAATTGAGAAGCTTTGGGCTGGCAAGGATCTAAATGGAGCATATCTAGCCTCAACAGTAAGACATATTTTTGCGCATGGTCAGTTAACTCCTCACGCCAACCAATCTCAGCCCAAGGCAGTTAATCGTATTTGCAATGCGATCGCCGATTTTCTTTTAAAAATTATCGATACTGAGTTCTCGAAACGGTTAGATCAAGCAGACTAAGGATTGTCATCCAATACGGCCAACACCGCCTTAGGTGACAGCTTATCTTTGAACCAAATCATCCTTGCCGGGGTATCGGCAACCTTCACGCCTGCTTTTTCTAAATTGAGGCGTTCTGAAATTGCCAGAATCAAATTCTCGCAACCTGACTGCCGCACCTGCGAGAACTTTTTGCGTAGATATTCCGGTCGCCAATAGCCCACGATTTCCAACAAAAACGATCGCCCGTCAGGATGCACCAATCGAAAATCAGGAATCATGACGCTTCCCGGAATCGGCAGCAAATCGACTTCACGTTCCAGAATCCACTCGGTGTTGAGGGCAGCCCAGCGATCGCTAAACGCAGACTCCAGCATACTGTCATAGGGCTTTCCAGGCGGATAGTGACTGACCAACTTGCAGCCGCTATCTAGCGTGAAGCGCCGCATTTTCTCGGCTTTGGTGTAGGGATCTTTGAGATGTAGCTCTGCGCCTAGACTCCATTTAGTCACGTGCAGCAACGCCGGGATCAGTTTGGCAATGTCCAACCCGTACCTTGTGCTGGGTTTGAACAGGCTAGTGGGGCCATCAATGGCGATCGTAAATCCATGATCGGCATCGCCCTCAATGTAGGTCATTAAGCCAAACAGCTTTAGGTAGCGGAACAGCAGCTTATATTCACCCGGATCGTTGCGATGTGCCGTGATTTTGATCTGGCTGGCTTTATAAAAAATTCCCTGCACCTGAGACAAATTGTAGCGGTGCAGCAAAGCCTCTGGCGTGGGCGGCTCAAACTGCGTCAGGATGCGATTTTCCATCAGGTCGGCATAGAGTCCGCTCTGAATTTGTGTCGGCAACACCTCATGCCCCAACTCTTCGCTAAGCTGATCTGCCAATCGGCTCAGGGTGATTGTTGCAGTTTGGGGCAGCGGTGCCGCCTCAGCCGAGAGGGCAAATACCCGCTGCCGTAGGGCGATCGGCTCCAGCGGACTGACAATTTCAAAAGTGCTAAAGGCTTCGCTTTTCAGTAAATGTGCCAACCCACGCTTGATGCGATAGTTTGTTTCTTCGCCCTCTAACTCCAGAAGCTGGCGATCGAGTTCTCCTTGCGTCTTGCCCTGACAGCCTTGAAACAGCGCAATCAGCTCTGTGGCGATCGCTCCATTAGCTTTGTCGATCGGCAGCCGCTTCGGCGCAATTTCCTCTCCGTTCTGACGAGAAATGAGTAGATCGGTAGGCAGCATTACTTTCGAGATTTTGGATTTTGGATGTTAGATTGAATCCCAAATCCGCTAGGCTGGAGGATTCTCTCGCCTATATTTTTCTTCCCGCTCTTTCACCATTTTTTTGAACAGTTCAAACTGCTGCTGTTCTTCTTCTTTGCTCTGCGGAGGGCTAAACCAAACCGTCTCTGAATCGGGCGATCGCCGCTCATACAGCACGCGCAAAGGTTCAACTTCCTCACGATGAGCTAATGCGTAAGCAATTAGCTCCTTGCTAGTCATAGCTTCAAAGTTCGGTGACATTTAAAAAACTCCACTGTCCGTTAGGGGGAACGCTAACTTGCAGATCTTCACCCGCAAAAATAAAGGTGATGCCTGTACGATCGTCAAATCGGAAGAGTTGAATGTCTCGATAAGACGTAGATAGCATTTGACAGACTCTTAAACAGGCGATTGCTTGCTCCGGTGTAGGTTCGATGGTTCGCTCCTCAATTTTGGCACAAGCCCCACATTACCATTTGCCCTGCTGCTAAAGCTCACCATTCCACTGCCGCTCGTTCATGCAGTACCCGCCCATACACAGCCTCGGTTTGCTGCGCTAGCTTTGCCCAGTTAAAACGGCGATCGAGGTCATCAAAAGCATTGTCAGTCAAAGACTTGGCATAGTCTGGATTTTTGAGGATTTCTAGAATACCCCAGGCGATCGACTCAGCGCTGCCTGTGCGAGTGACAATCCCTGTCTTGGCGTGGCGTACCACCTCTGGCAAACCGCCTGTATCAGACACCACGACGGGCACACGAGCCGCGAAGCTTTCTAGCGCCACAATGCCAAACGGCTCGTAGAGGCTGGGAAATACTGAGCAGTTGGCGATACCGCGAAACTGATTCAGGTCTTCCTCAGACATGAACCCGGTGAAATAGCACTTGTGCCAGATGCCTAGATCCCAGGCGAGTCGCTTTAGCCCGTCAGCATTGCCGCCGCCGATGATCACAAACTTTGCCTTGCCCTCCATGTCCCACAGCACCTTGGGAGCCGCGCACAGCAGCAAATCCACGCCTTTCTCGTAGGTGAGACGACCGACGTAGTAGACAATCTTTTCCTGATCGGCAGCAAATCTGCGGCGCAATCGCCAGTGATCAAACTCCTGGCGGGGCTGTTTTTTCTCTAGACAGATGCCGTTGTAGACCACATCAATTTTGTTCCAGGGGCAGAAGAGGGCACGCTCTACTTCCAGACGCATATAGTTGGTGCAAACGATGACCCGCCACGCCTCGGCAACGAGGTGAGTTTCTCTCGAATCAATGTACTGATTGGTGTCGCTGTGAACGCCGTTATAGCGACCATGCTCAGTGGCATGAATTGTGGCAATCAGCGGAATCTTGAACAGATGCTTCAGGGCGATCGCCGCATCGGCAACTAGCCAGTCATGGGCATGAATCACATCAAACGCCCCTTCTTCCGCCAGCATTTTGCCGCCGTGCTGCCCCATGCTCTGGTTCATGTTGGCAACCCAGTGAAAAAAATCGTCGCCGCCCGTGACAGCAACGCGGTGGACATGGACTCCATCCACCACTTCATAGTGGGGAGCTTGACCAAACTCTACGGTTAGCAAGTGAATTTCATGCCCAAGTTTGACCATTTCGGGGTAAAGCTCTGAAACATGGCGCGCAATTCCACCCACAATACGCGGTGGAAATTCCCAAGCCATTGCCAGAATTTTCATTGCCCCTTGCCCTCTCTGCTGAATAACGCCTAATTGCTTTACATAGCTTATTCTATTCATTGGGTGTGCTCTCGTATTCTCGTCATAGAAAGTTGTATAAGTTCGCACAAATATTGAGCTGAAGGCGACTGACTTGAGAGGTGCTGCAAAGCTTCATGCTTCCCTGATTCGTAGTCGCAAATTTCTAACGGTATTCAGGTCATGATTTTTTGTGGTGGGGGCGAAGCCCCCACCACAAAAAATCATGACCTGTTGAGGACTACCCAAATTTTTAGTGGAAAGAGAAATCTTTGATCTGCGTTTAAGCCGAAGTTGTTCAGAGCCAAAACACGCTAATCTACTAATGAATCTGTCAAAATAATTAAGAAATCTAGTTGCTGTCGTGCCGTCGGTAGAACCACAGTCATAGCCTCAGTTCCAGCCTTTATCCTGCAATTCATGAATCCACTTCACATGGAGGCATCACAAGACCAGATTTTGGCGACCGAGGCTCCCCTTCAGCTTGTGCTGTTTGTTGACAAACGCCCCAGCTCAAATGAGAGGATTCGGCAAATTCGCAATTGCTTGAAAGAGCTTAGCCCTGAGTATGGGCATACGCTGCAAATCGTTGATGTGACTGAGCAGCCGCATCTGGCAGAGCAGTTTCGGCTGGTGGCAACGCCTTCCTTAATTAAGGTTCATCCTGTGCCCCGGCAAACCTTGGCTGGCAGCAATTTGGTGGCTCAACTCGAAAACTGGCTGCCTCGGTGGCAGCGATCGGTCGAAGAATATCTTAGCAAAGCCGATCGCGATCCTGAAGCGGCTAAACTTGCCTCTGCTAACGAACAGATTCAGTCCGTAACCCGTACCGCAGAGCTAATTCAGCTATCGGATGAAATATTTCGGCTACAAAAGGAAAAAGAGGCAATGCTGGCTCAGCTCCAGTTCAAAGACAATCTGATGGCGATGCTGGCTCATGACCTGCGCAATCCGCTCACTGCCGTGTCTATGGCGCTAGAAACCCTGGAAATGGGCAACGCTACTACTGACGAGGAGGTGCGATCGCGGCTCAATCCCAAGCTGATTGCCCAGCTGCTGCGCCATGCTCGGACGCAGACTAAAGCGATCGATCGGATGATTACCGATATCCTTCAAGCCGCTAAAGAACGCAGTGCTGAGATCCGGATTCATCCTCAAGAGCTTGATTTAGTGAGCCTTTGTGCGGAAATTGTCGATCGTCTACAAGACCAATTTCAGGTTAAATCTCAGCAGATTTGCACAGACCTCCCGTCCGATTTGCCCAAGGTTTATGCTGATCCAGAGCGTGTTCAGCAGGTCATCATCAATTTATTGGATAACGCCATCAAATACACGCCAGAAAACGGCGTGATCCAGGTCGCCACGCTGCATCGCACAACCCAGAAAGTGCAGGTTAGCATTTCTGATAATGGACCTGGCATTCCGCTAGAGAATCAGCAGCGTATTTTTGAAGATCGCTTTCGGCTAAAGCGGGATGAAGCCAAGGACGGCTATGGAATTGGGTTGGCGCTCTGTCGGCGGGTTGTGCAGGCACACTATGGGCAAATCTGGGTAGATTCGCAGCCCAATCAGGGCAGCAACTTCCACTTCACGCTGCCTGTGTTTCGGAACAGCCTGCTCACATAACTCATACAGTTTTAAAGTCTAAATGGGGGAGATATGGCAACTGCCAGGGCGGTTAGGACAGGGACATTTTTAGTGGGGCGCTTCGTGCAGCGCTCAAGAAATGTCTGCCTCATAACCTCAGTGCCGAATCTCTAAATTCATCACATATTGACCGAGCTGCAATTTGTCTGACCATAGCTCGTATTCAATTCGCAGATGCTCTGGTAGATGGTCTGGCATCTTACTTTGTCGCAATATCAAGCTACGAGTGTAGTTTCGCAATCGAACTTGTCCGCTGCTGCTCATTGCCCCTGCCTGAGGGGTTTCTGTTTGAAGCCAGTAGCGGCTCACGCCATACACGCCCTGTTCCCAAAAGTGCCGATAGCTAAACTTGCCGTTGCCCTGCATGGTCATCGTGACGCGATAGGGCGAAATTTCTAGCCAGAGCAAGCGCGGGGTGGCAGGGCTGCCGCTGAGTGCTGCTTCCCAGGCTGCAATTTGCTGGGCTAATGGCTGAGTATCTTCCACCAAAGGCTCAGTGAGCAAGATGTGAAAGCGATCGACATCTTTTTGATAAAGAGTGGCGCTGGTTTCTAAAGTTGACCCGATCGGCAGGTCAAAAGATGAGAAAGACAGGCAAACAGATTTGTGATGTTGAGTAAGCACAGAAAAACGGTAGGATGGCTAGCGCCATGCTTATATTAAGTATTTGATACAAGTGATTTTGCCTTAGCGATCGCTGCCTGTGTCATTAGTTCAGCGCAATTGGCTTCAATCTCCCTAGACAGTTTATCCCAATGCCAAGCTCCATCATCACCCTGAATTCTACTGAAACCCATCATTCCCTCACAATTGAGCCATCCCCAGACGGGCTGACTTTGCAGGGATCGATCAAAATTCCTGGAGATAAGTCGATTTCCCATCGGGCGCTGATGCTGGGGGCGATCGCCCAAGGTGAGACGCATATCCAGGGTTTGCTGCTAGGGGAAGATCCCCACAGTACGGCAGATTGTTTTCGAGCTATGGGAGCCGAGATTTCGCCGCTGAATTCGGAGCGGGTGACGGTGCAGGGCATCGGCTTGGGACAGCTTCAGGAGCCTCTGAATGTCCTGGATACAGGCAATTCTGGTACGACCACCAGGCTCATGCTGGGCTTACTTGCCTCCCAGCCCGATCGCTTTTTTACGGTGACGGGGGATGCCTCCATTCGATCGCGCCCGATGTTTCGGGTGATCAAACCTTTGCAGCAAATGGGCGCACAGATTTGGCATAGAGCTGGGGGCTTAGCGCCTCTGGCAATTCAGGGCAGTCGCCTTCAACCGATTCACTATCGGTCGCCGATCGCCTCTGCCCAGGTCAAATCCTGCATTTTGCTGGCAGGGCTATTGACCGAGGGCAAAACCACGGTCGCTGAACCTGCGCTCTCCCGTGACCACAGCGAACGGATGCTGAGGGCATTTGGGGCAGATATCACAGTTGATCCCGAAGCCTGTAGCGCTACGGTGACGGGTGGCGCTTCGCTGCACGGGCAGACGGTGATCGTGCCGGGAGACATCAGCTCTGCGGCGTTTTGGCTAGTGGCTGGGGCGATCGTTCCTGGCTCAGATCTGACGATTCTCAATGTTGGTGTAAATCCCACCCGCACGGGCGTTTTAGAGGCGCTGGCGGCTATGGAGGCAGACGTAACATTGCTGAACCCCCGTGACGTTGCTGGAGAACCTGTTGCCGATTTGCGCGTGCGGCATAGCGCCCTCAAAGGCTGCACGATCGCCGGGGACTTGATCCCGCGCCTAATTGATGAAATTCCTATCCTTGCTGTCGCCGCCGCCTTCGCCCAAGGCACCACCGTTATTCGGGATGCGGCTGAGCTTCGCGTCAAGGAGAGCGATCGTCTTAGCGTCATGGCAACTCAGCTTAGCCACATGGGAGCTGCAATCACGGAACTGCCCGACGGATTGGAAATTACGGGCGGCAAGCCCCTCATTGGCGCAGCAGTCGATAGCCATACTGATCACCGGATTGCCATGAGTTTGGCGATCGCTGCCCTCAATGCCCAAGGCGCGACTACCATTCACCGCGCCGAAGCTGCCGCTGTGTCCTATCCAGATTTCACGGCAACGCTGCGGCAGATCTGCGGCTGATCTCGCCAATTCATATGAGAATTATCTATAGGCTGGGAATACTGAAGAAAAGGCTCAGTCATCAGGCTCCGAGTCGCAACCTCTTCAGTGGTTTATGTGGCATAGGCTCAAAAATTTTCTCTCTAGCCTTTGGACTTATAACGCTCTGCGTCCAGACTTTAGGGTGCGGCGACGGGTCAATCGATCGCTGTCCGATCGCCCTGCGCTGAGCCAGGATGAATGGTTTGAAGCACACTATAAAGCGCAGGGTGTTACCTACGCTATTGCCCTATTTGCCTACCAACATTTGGGGCAATATTCTGGGCTAGATCTGAGCAGAGTTTTGCCGAGCGATCGACTAGAGGAAGATTTGCAGTGGACAGAGGTTTGCTGGTTTGACTGGGAGCAGAGTCTCTGCGAAGATTTTCACGGCTGCTTTGGTGTAGATATGGGCGATCGGCTAGATTTCTCTTGCCTCTCTACTGTGCAAGATTTAGTGGATTTCCTCAATCAGCAGAAGATAAATCCCGACTCAGGCGAGCTAGATTTCCCTGAGATTCTGAGCCTGAATTCTGAGCCTGAATTCTGAGCCTGAATTCTGAGCCTGAATTCTGAGCCTGAATTCCCATACCAATTTAAGCGAATTTGTGGGGCACATCGAACCTCAGAAGGGGCTTGGCATTGCCAAGCCCGTACCGGGTGTCGTGGTTCCAATTCAAATTGGTATGAGCCTGAATTCAGGTCTTGCTTAATGAAAGCCTAATGAAAATAGTTGTCAAATACACTCACTTCAGACTATGCTAAGATTAACTTCTTATTGATTTTATTTCTCAATAGCAGGGCTGGCACCTGCGTCAACATAGCTTTAATACTGTACGGGTTCAACCCTATTAACTAGAAACAACTTGTTAACTAAAAACAACTTGGATTCCCTGTAGTTAAAAATCCTCCTTAAGTCTATTCACTTCAGCCTATTCAACCCTATGAGCAAATTGAACTACGATCGCATCCTTGCTTCTCAACAAGACCGCCAGCAAGACTTTCAGCTAGAAGGCAGATTTCTTGGCTTTGCGGCAGAACCAGGTAGCTACAAGCTGAAGTATCTTCGCATTGCCACCGCCACTGGAGAGCAGCAGATCAAGCTTGCTAAAGAGCTGCGATCGTCTCTCTACCGAGATCTCACGCCCGGTGACTGGATTCAGGTGCAGGGTTGCCAAAAATTTAGCTCTAAGCCTGGAATAGTGAAACTCAAGGCTTATCAGGTGACTGCGGCAATTCCGAAAGAAATGCCCTATGAGACAACCCTGCCCAGCAATCTCTATCCCATGACCAGTTTTGAGATTGCTCCTGCGCCTCAAATTGCCTCTCCCTCTGCCTGTATCTTGATGTGCCAAAAATCGGATTGCTGCAAACGCGGTAGCCGTGAAGTTGCTAAAGCCCTGCAAGCTGAATTGAGCGATCGCGGATTGCCAGTCACCATCAAGGCAACGGGCTGTATGAAGCGCTGCAAAGAGGGAGCCAATGTGGTGATGCCTGACAAAACTCGCTACAGCCGGGTGCGCCCTGATGAGGTTTCAGCTTTGGTCGATCGGCATTTTGCGGGAGCGATCGAATCTCAAACAGCCTAGGTGAGAATATGGTTTGAATGTTGAAAAGATCGCTCAGCAGCCCTTTCAACATTCAAGCTCAAAACAGAGGGTTAAACAAATTTGACGTAGCCAGCATTGAGCGCCAACCCATCCGTGTCTACAAAGACGGCGATTACGTCCTGTGTTCCTGCCAGCCGCAGCACCGTGTCGTTGGCGCTTGAACCTAGGCCAAAGTTTTCTTTGCTGAGGCTGTAGTCCACTTCACGCCCTGAAAGCTGTACCTTATCTAAAACTTTGTTGAAATTGCGGATCTCTGCCAAGCCTGAGCCGGGACCATCGTAGTATTTGTTATTCTTCACGCCCAAGATAAAGGTGTCTGACGATGCGCCGCCCTCCAGAATATCTCGCTCGTTGCCCACGCCACCTCCAAAGCCGTTGAGCAATACAGTGCCCACGCCTACCGATCGCAGCAAGTCATCTCCAGCCCCGCCGTAGAGTTCATCGGTGCTGCCGATACTGCCGCCAATCAGCGTGTCATTCCCAGTACCACCGTAGAGTTTGTCGCTGCCTGCCCCACCGTCCAAGATATCGTTTCCAGCATCGCCGTAAAGTCTGTCATTTCCTAATTCGCCTTTCAGCAGGTCGTTGTCATCGCCGCCTTTCAGCAGATCATCGCCAATTCCACCGTAAAGCTTGTCGTTGCCTGCCTCGCCGTAGACTTTATCGTCTCCTTCCTCGCCATACACACGGTCTTCGCCATCATCGCCATGGAGGAGGTCTTTGCCGAAGCCTCCGCGAATTTCATCATTACCTCCTCTAGCCCGCACAAAATCATCTCCAGCTAGGGCGCGAATGACGTTGCTGCCATCGGAATCTGTGAAAACATCGTCGCGTAACGAGAGAATAACATTAGCCATAACAGGTCTCCTTTGTTTCCAGTGACGTAAATGAACTTTATTGATCTAGCCTGACTGGATTGGAGCTGTTCCTCACCGCTTTGGCTATGACATCAAGGTAAGTTTTGAATTCAAAAAAGTCGGTCTGAAAAAGTCCTGAGTCAAGCCTGCAATTGTCAGAGAAAGTCAGATCCTGAAAAAATGAGAATTGTAGCTCTGTTTTGAAAGCTCAAATTCTCTGAGGTAAGCTTTGGCTGAGATCAGTAGATCTCAAACCAATGCTCACGCTAGAAAATACTCGTGTCTGCCCCCAAATCCCCCTTTTTAAGCGGGATATTAAGTCCTGAAGCTCCCTTTTTAAGAGGGTTGGGGGAATCGAGTGTAAGCTTTGCGATCGACTGAAGATTGATGGATAGCTCGGATGGGACGGTTATACCTAAATATGCTTTGCCGGGAGTATCGCAAATGATATTTTACGATTTATCAGCCTAGTCATGAAGTCGTTACTATCCGCTGCCATAACCATTGGAATTGAATGTCACTGTTGTTCTCCTTTGTGTTCTCTTGTGTTTGTATAGGTTCGTTTATCCTGATGACTTAAGAATATTTGCGATGGCAGGGATTCTACATCTAGCCAGTATCCTGATATGGACATGACAGGTATCACGATCGCTCTAACTATTTTTCGGGGTGTAGAGAGCACCACAAAATCTGAGTTTGTCATCGGCTCAATCTTGAGAACTTAATCCTGAGAACTTAATCCTGATAACTTAATCCTGAGAAAAGCTGAGAATTAGATTGCTGTTTCACAAGTTGCCCCTAGGATTGAAAATAGTGATGTGCCTCAAACTATGCTCTATTTCTGCTCATGGCTGATGCTCCCCTTACAGGCAAAACAATATTGATTACGCGGGCTGCCGGACAGTCCAGTCAGTTTGCACAGCTACTCCAGCAGCAGGGCGCAACGGTGATGGAACTTCCTGCTCTGGAAATCTATCCGCCTTCAAGCTGGGCGGCATTGGATGGGGCGATCGCTCAGCTCCACACCTTCCAGTGGCTGATTCTGACCTCCGTGAATGCGGTGGATTATTTCTTGGAGCGGCTGATAGCTCAAGGCAAAACCCCTGAAAATTTGACAGCTCTAAAAATTGCCGTAGTGGGTCAAAAAACCGCTGCTCGGCTGATACAGCGAGGCATCACGCCAAACTTTATCCCGCCTAGCTTTGTTGCCGATTCTCTGGTGGAAAGTTTCCCCGATCGCCGCCGTTTGTCCCAAATGAAGATCCTCTTTCCCCGCGTTGAAACTGGAGGACGAGAGGTATTGGTGAAAGAATTTACGGAATGCGGCGCAGAAGTAGTGGAAGTGGCGGCTTACCAGTCTGATTGTGCCCAAGCGATCGCCCCCGAAGTCTTGGCAGCGCTGACTCATGGCAAAGTCGAGGTGGTGACGTTTGCTAGCTCCAAGACCGTCAAGTGTTTTGCTCAGATGGTCAAGACAGCCCGATCGGACTGGCAGTTGCCTGAAGCGATCGCCCTTGCCTCGATTGGACCGCAAACCTCGGCAACCTGTCAGGAGCTATTTGGACGGGTAGACATAGAGGCTTCGGAATACACGCTGGAGGGGTTAACCCAAGCGATCGTCAATTGGGCAAGTCAACGTGGGTAGACGAGTGATCGGTCTGACGGGCGGCGTGGGGATGGGCAAAAGCACCGTTTCAAATTACCTAGCGGCTTATCTACCTGTTTTAGATGCCGACCTTTACGCCCGTGAAGCCGTGGCGCTGGATTCTCCGATTTTGGCAAAAATAGCCGATCGCTACGGAGACTCCTTGCTGCTATCGGATGGCAATCTCGATCGCCGTCATCTGGGTGAAATTATTTTTGGCAATGCCGCAGAGAAACAGTGGCTAGAGCAACAGATTCATCCCTACGTGCGCGATCGGATCATGACTGAACTACAAAACCTCGCCAAAGCCGTAGTTGTTATTCCTCTGCTATTCGAGGCGCAAATGACGGATTTGGTGACGGAAATCTGGGTGGTGCGATCGGATCTTGCCCAGCAGCAGCAGCGAATTATGGAGCGCGATCGCCTCACCCTAGAACAAGCCCAAGCCCGGATCGACAGCCAAATGGCGATCGAACAGAAGGTGGCTCAGGCGGATGTGGTGCTGGATAACTCGACGACGTTGGAGAATTTGTATCAACAGATCGATCGAGCGCTGCATCTATAGCTCGTCTGCCTCTCCGCCCACCACAATGTTGCGAATTCGTAGGCTGGGGCCAGCGCATCCCACCGGAAGACCGCTTTGCCCATTTTTGCCACAGCCGCCCGACTCGTCCCAGTCAAAATCGTCGCCGATCGCTTCAATATCTGCCAAAGTTGTGAACACGTTACCGGAGAGATTGACATCGCGCACAGGTTCGGCAAGTTCGCCATTGCGAATCATCCAGGCTTCTCCGGCAGCGAAGGTAAACATCTCGCCGTTGGTCATGCCGTCAATCCAGTTGCGGGCGTAGACTCCTTCTTTGATATCGCCCAGCAAATCTGCGGCTGGAGTGCTGCCGCGCTCGATCCAGGTATTGGTCATGCGGACGATCGGCGGATACTGATAGCTGAGACAGCGGGCGTTGCCCGTTGGGGCTTCGTCGAGTTTTCCCGCAGTTTCGCGGGAGTGCAGTCGCCCCACTAGCACACCATCTTTAATCAGCTGTGTCGTGGTGGCAGGTACGCCTTCGTCGTCATAGTAATAGCTGCCGCGATGCCCAGCGGGAGCAGCGCCGTCAAAAATTTGTAGATCAGAGGAGCCAAATCGCCGTCCTAGGGTCATGACTTCTAACAAGTCGGGATTTTCGTACGCCATGTCCGCTTCTGACAAATGCCCAAATGCCTCATGGACAAATAGCCCGGTCAGAATTGGGTCAATGACCACAGTGTAGGTATTGCCTTTGACTATGGGCAGCGCCAGGGCGTCCACAGCGCGACGGGCGGCACTTTGCACTTGCAGATCTAGATTTGCCAAATCTTCATAGGCCTTGCGAGAGCCTGTGGTTTCCCGTCCAGTCTGCACGGTTTCGCCGTTGCGTGCTGTTGCAGCAAACCGCATCTCTAAATCAACCCAGGACTGCTCAATCAGAGTCCCATCTGAGGTGGCAATGATCACCTGCTGAGCGCTATCACCATAGCGGACGGAGGTAGTGGCAATACGGCGATCGACACTCCGCAGCAATTCGGCATAGTGGCTACACAGCGCCTTTTTATCAGCCAGAGACACCTGACGCGGATCGGTTCCGGTCATCGGCAAATGGCGGCTATCTTGAACGGGGTCAATGGCAGCCAGCAGCGTTTCTTCATCGCCGACTAATCGAGCCGCCGCGATCGCCTCTTCAATTCGCTCCACCAAGCTCGACAATCGATTGAAGCTGGCAAACCCCCAGCCGCCCTTATGGCAAGCTCTAACCTGACCGCCGATCGAGATGTCTTCGCTGAGGGTTTCCACCTTGTTGCCCCGTAGCAGAATATTGGTGCCTTCGGCTTCTTCCAGGCGAATTGCGAGATAATCCACCTGCGATCGGTAGCGGGCAATCAGGTCAGACAACAAGTTTTTGGCGTTAGTCAGCGTAGACATAGGGCAAGTCTTAGGGCAAGTCTGAAACAACCTGCTTCTATTGTGAATCACCCTGAAAACTTTCCGAATATTTTCTGGGTATTCTAGCTGTCGCCAGTTTGCTTAGGACATTTTGGGTGGGGCGCTTCGCGCCCCACCCAAAATGTCCCCGTCCTAGCCGCCAAGGCGGTTGCTATATTAGGATGCCTGGGGTTGAGCACTGCGTTCTGTCAAGGAATTTTTTATTTGTGGGTTACCCCACAAATAAAAAGTGATAAACCACTAGCGGTCAACTTCGGGCTAACTTTCGGGCTAACTAATGATAAAAATATCTGATCGGGTGATCGCAGCTCGGTTCGTGAGCTGAGCAATTTGCACCTGTGCCTTGCCGCCGCGACCGTCTATGTCAAAGAATAATGCGCCTTTGGATTTGTTGTAGATGAAGCGATCGTCTCCATCCTGTGCCTGACTGCCTAAGACGAAGCGATCGGGTGCAATGGTGCCTTGTTTCAAGCTCTTGCTAAAGCCCTTGCGAGAGATACAAATTGTATCGTCAGCGGGTCGGAAGCCCGCGATTCTATCGGCATCACCTTTGCGAGAGCTGGTCAGCCAGAAGCGATCTTTGCCTGTGCCTCCGGTCAGCCTGTCCTTGCCCAATCCCCCTATAAGGATATCGTTGCCGCTGCCGCCGTTGAGCGTATCGTTGCCGCTATCGCCAAAGATGCGATCGCCCCCGTTGCCTCCCGTCAGGGCATCGTTGCCGCCATTACCGATCAGAATATCGTTGCCGTCATTGCCTGCCAGGATGTTGTTGAGATCGTTACCTGCAATCTTGTTGTTGAGATCGTTGCCCGTGCCGAGGATCGCCCCTCCTGTCAAAGTCAAGTCTTCTATCTCTGCACCCATGACCCAGCTTGCAGAGGCATATACCTGGTCAAAGCCTGCCTCTGTGCCTTCAATCAGGATGTCGCTAGAATTGCTGATAATGTAAGTGTCATCGCCTGTGCCGCCCTCTAGCGTGTCCAGACCACTGCTGCTGTCCAGCGTGTCATTGCCTGCGTTGCCGATTAGATAATCGTTGCCGCCCCCTCCGGTAAGAGCATCGTTGCCAGAGCCAGCCGTGAGGCGATCGTTCAAGGCATCGCTGCCCTGAAGGGTGACATTGCCCTGGAAGCCTGCAAAGTCGAAGTATTCAAAGTTGGTTAGGGTGGTAATGCCTTCCAGAATGCCCCGGACTTGATTGACCGAATTGCGCACGTCTACCAAGGCACTGCCGCCGCCGTCCGTCAGCACGAAAGTATCAAACCCACCGCCGCCATCCACCTGATCATTTTGCTGCAAGTTTGCCAGGGTCGATGTCACCGTGTCATTGCTGCTGGGGGCATTGATAATGTCTGTGGCGATCGTCGTCACTAGAGATTGCCCGCGCAGCAGTTCGTCAGAAAGATTGATTTGTGTAAGCTGTACGGCGGTCTGCGCCGGATCGCTGCTGCTAACGCCATCATTGACCGAGAACAAAATGATCCGCGTTGTGCGATCGGGATTGGTCGATCGATTTTGGTAGCGAATGCTGCGTAGCACCTTGAGATAGGTAGCGGGGGAAGCCGCTCCAGTAAGGCTCAAAGCGCCGTTGGCGGCGTTGTAAGAGGCTTGGAGACCTGAACCGATCGTGTCTACCAAAAGCTCCTCGTTGCTGCTGTCCAGCAGATTGGAAATGATTACCTGGGCAGAGGCGAGGGTCGCGCTATCGGAATCGGTGAGCTGGGCACTGCTGTCGGCAATGGCAACGGGTGAGCCAGCAATCACAAAGGTATTGCTGAAATCTCGCCCGACACTGGAGCCGTTGAGATCTAGCGTGGGCACCGTGTCGCTCTTGTCAAACTGAATTTGCAGGCGTGCCGTTGCCGGATTGCTGGTTGCCGCTCCGTCCGTGACGGTGATTTCGACGTTACGAGCGCTAATGACCGAGCTGCTGCTGTTGTTGGTGTAGATGAGCGATCGCAAAGCCGCCTGGTAGCTGGCGCTTGAAGCTGCTCCGGTTAATGTCAGGGTTCCGGTGGCGGCGTTGAAGCTGCCCGTGATGCCGCTCTGATCGCTGAAGATCAGCCCATCCTCTCCGGCAACATAGCCCCCTAGGATCACCGTTGCTCCTGCCAAAGTGGGACTATCTGGATCGCTAAGAGTCAGGTTAGCATCTAGGATCAAAGCCCCGGCAGATCGGGGGAATGTAGCGGTTTTGATGGAGGTGATGGCGATCGGTGCATCGTTGACGGTAACGATCTGGAGGGTGCGCGTCACAGGATTGCTGGTTGCCGCGCCATCGTTGACGGTAAAGCTGAGGGCACGGTTGGCGCTACTGGGATTATCGCCAATATTGGTGTAGGTGATCGACCGCAAAGCCGTCTGATAATCGGCAATCGCTGCTAATCCGCTGAGGGTGAGAATGCCTGTGGTGCTGTTGAAGCTGCCCGCTACGCTTTTAAAGTTGCTGAAGCTTAGAATATCCTGTCCGGCTATGTAGCCTGAGATCGTGACCGTTGCCCCTGCCACAATTGTGCTGTCTGGATCGCTGACCACAATGCCAGGATCGATCGCCACCGAACTGCTGTTCTCGGTATAGACCAGAGTACTAGCAGAAGGCGTGACGATCGGCGCTGAATTAATCGGCAGAACTTGAAGGGTGCGGGTGGCGATGCTGCTAGCTAACGCTCCATCTGTGACGCTAAAACGAACCGTGCGATCGCCCGTCGCGGGATTGCTGCTGGTATTCGTGTACTTAACTGACTGCAACGCCAACTGGTAGTTTGTCAGCGAGGCAATGCCAGAGAGAGTCAAAACTCCGGTTGTGGAATTAAAACTACCCGTAATGCCGTTTTGATTGGTGAAGCTGAAAACATCCTGCTGGGCAATATAGCCGTCGAGGGCAACCGTCGCCCCTGCTAGAGTAGCGCTGTCGATATCGCTGACGGTAACGTTGGCATCCAGAGCGATCGCGCCGCTGTTCTCGGTATAGGACAGCACCTCTGCCGAAGTGGCGATAACGGGCGCGGTATTGGTAGCAGCAATCTGGATGGCGCGCGTGGCAATACTGCTGATATTGCTGCCGTCTGTGGCGGTGAAGCGAACGGTGCGACTGGCGGTATTGGGGTTGCTGCTGCTGTTGGCATAGGTGATGGACTGCAAAGCCGCTTCATATTCGGCGATCGTCGCACTGCCGCTCAGGGAGAGGATTCCCGTTACGGTGTCAAAGCTGCCCGTAATTTTGGCGGTGTTGCTAAATCCTAAGCTGTCCTGCCCTGGAACATAGCCCGCCAGGGTAGCCGTGGCTCCCGTGAGGTTGAGGCTGTCCAGATCGGTGACTCTAATGCTCGGATCGACTCTGACAGCGCCGCTGCCCTCGGTGTAAGACAACGCCCCGACCGATGGCGTGATGACCGGAGCTTCATTGACGTCCTGTACCGTGATAGTAAAGGTTTTGGTGAAACTCTTGCCGCCAAAGTCAGAGCTTCTGACCTGAATGCTGTAGGAAGACTTGACCTCAAAGTTGGGTGAGCTGACAATCTGGAGCTGATTGCTGACGATCGCAAAAGCTGCGTTGTCGCCAAAGCCGGACACCAGGGAGTAGGAGAAGCTATCGCCTGCGTCTGGATCAATCGTGCTAAAGCTGCCGACGACCGTGCTAGGCGGCACGTTTTCCGCGACCGCTGTACTGCTCAGCAGCAGATCGGTGGGCGGCGTGTCTCCCGGATTTTCTGGCAGACCGTTGATGCCGATCGTGAAGGTTTTCTCGAAGAATTTGCCGCCGAAATCGCTGGTGCGCACGCGCACGGAGTAGCTAGTCTTGGTCTCAAAATCTGGGACGATATTCAACCGTAGCTCGTTACTGGCGATCGCAAAGGCGGCATTGTCGGTGTCGCCCGCTCCCGCCACCAGCGTGTAGGTAAAAGTGTCACCCGGATCGGGATCTTGAGTGGTGAACGTGCCCACGACTGTGCCAATCGGGCGATTCTCGTCCACGGTGCTCTGGGACAGCAGCAAATCTTGGGGTGCGGTCACGCCCGGTGCTTCTGTCACATTGTTGACGGTGATGGTGAAAGCTTGCTCAACAAACTTGCCGCCAAAATCGCTGCTGCGGACGCGAATTGAGTAGGTGGGCTTAGTCTCAAAGTCAGGAATACCGTTAATTTGCAGCGCGCCATTGACGATCGCAAAGGCGGCATTGTCATCGCTGCCGCTGCCGCTGACGAGGGTGTAGGTGAAGGTGTCGCCGATATCCGGGTCGGTCGTGATAAAGCTGCCAATGACGGAATTGACAGGCTGGTTCTCATCAATATCAGTTTCGGAGAGCGTCAGAGCGGTCGGTGCCGTTTGCCCAGGCAGTTCGGGCAGGTTGTTGACCGTGATACTGAACACTTTGTCAAAGAACTTGCCACCAAAATCGGTGCTACGAACGCGAATGCTGTAGCTAGGCTTAGCCTCAAAATCGGCGATGCTGTTGAGCTGCAAATCATTATTGACGATCGCAAAGGTGGCGTTGTCGTCGCTGCCGCTACCGCTAACGAGCGTATAGTTGAAAGAATCGCCCACATCGGGGTCAACGGTGCTGAGGGTGCCGACGATCGTGCCCACAGGCTGGTTTTCATCAATGTCGGTGTCGGAGAGATTTAGATCGGTGGGGGCAGTCTGTCCAGGCAGTTCGGGCAGGTCGTTGACAGCGATCGTAAATACTTTCTCAAAAAACAGATCGCCCTTGTCAGTCGTGCGTACCCGAATAGAGTAGCTGGTCTTCGCCTCAAAGTTGGGGATAGCGGCTAACCGGAGGTCGGTACCCACGATCGTAAAGGCGGCATTGTCGATCGCGCCTGTGCCCGCAACTAGCGAGTAGGTGAAAGCCTCGCCACTATCGGGATCGACGGTGCTAAAGCTGCCCACGACAGTGTCGATCGGCTCGTTTTCATTGACATCGCTCTTAGAGAGCAGCAGGTCTTGCGGAATGGTGGTACCCGCCCCTTCGGACAGATCGTTGACCAAGATCGGGAAAACTTTGTCAAAAAAGCGTCCTGTGGAGTCGGTGGTTCTCAGCCGAATCGAGTAGCTGGTTTTAGTTTCAAAATCGGGGATGGCTTTGATTCTCAGCTCGGTACCCACGATCTCAAAGGTGGCATTGTCAGTGCTGCCCGTGCCCGCGACGAATGAGTAGCTGTGAGTGTTTCCTAGATCATCATCGGCGGTGGATAGAGTGCCTACAGCCGTCCCGATCGGCACGTTTTCATTAATGCTAGTGGCGCTGAGGATGAGATCGGTTGGCGCTTCGGGCAGGTTGTTGATGGTTAACCCAAAGTCTCTGGTGACGCTCAATCCACCTGAATCGGCGGAGGTGATGCGAAGGCTGTAGGTGGGCTTGGCTTCAAAGTTGGGGGGATTGTTGAGGCGTAGCTCATTGCCGACGATCGTGAAGGCGGCGTTATCTCCGAAGCCGGAGTCTAGGGTGTTGGTGAAGCTATCGCCAATATCGGGATCGGTGGTGGTCAGCAAACCGACGACGGGATTGCTGACGTTTTCATCCAGCACCCCATTGCTGAGGCTGAGGTTGGTCGGCGCTTCGTTGACGTTGGTAACGTTGATGGTCAGGATTTTGTCTAAACTGAGTCCGCTGTCGTCCGTCGTGCGAACTTTGATGGAGTAGGTGGGCAGCGTTTCAAAGTCTGCCGAGAGGGTCAGGAAGATCTCGTCGTTGTCAACGCCGCCGATCGCAAAGGCGGCATTGTCGCCAAATCCTGTAACCAGCGAGTAGGTGAAAGAAGTGCTGTTTGGATCGGTGGTCGTCAGTTTACCAATCAGCGTGTTGGGCGGATCGTTTTCTTTAACGCTGCTGCTGCTAATCAGCACATTGGTGGGGCTATTGTCTTCGGGAACGTCGTTCACCTCAACTATCACCGCTTGAGTGAACGTCAACCCGCCCTTGTCTGTCGTTTCAACCCGGACGGAATAGGTAGGCTTCGTCTCGTAGTCGGGCGAAACGTTGATGATGAGCTGTCCGGCAGTAGTCAGGCTGAATACGCCGTTGTCGGTATCGCCAACGCCAGAGACTAGCCTGTAGGTATGGCTTTCGTTAGCATCTTCGTCGATCGCCTGGAGGTTCCCTACCGAGAAGCCCGGAACAATATTTTCATCGACTTTATTCGGCAGATTAATTGCCGTGGGGGCTTCGTTCAGATCGGTGACGCTGAGGGTCAGAATTTTCTCAGTACTGAGGGTGCCCGTATCGGTCGATCGCACCCGAACCGAGTAGGTGGGTTTGGCTTCAAAGTTGGGGGAAGCGTTGATTTGAAGCTGATTGCCGACGACTGTAAAGGCGCCATTGTCGGTGTCGCCTGTGCCCGTGACAAGCTCATAGGTAAAGGTATTGCCCGTGTCAGGATCGGTGGTAATGAACGTGCCCACGGATGAAGTCGCAGGAACGTTTTCTGGCACTGCCAAGCTGCTGAGCGTAACATTCGTCGGGGCTTCATTGACACCCGTAATGGCGATCGTCAACGCTTTCTCAAAGCTGAGTCCGCCTGCATCCTGCGTTCTGACTCGAATGGCGTAGGTGGGCTGGGTTTCAAAGTCAGGCGAGCTGATAATTTGAAGCTGACTACCGACGATCGCAAAGGCAGCATTGTCGGTGTCGCCTGCTCCGGTCACAAGGGTGTAGGTGAAGCTGTCGCCTGTATTGGGATCATTGGTGATAAACGATCCGATCGCGGCATTATCTCCCGTATTCTCGGCAAGGGTAGCAGGAGCCAGGGTTAGATCAGTCGGAGCCAGGTTGCCCGGAGCTTCAGTCAGATCGTTGATGGTGACGGTCAGGACTTTTTCAAAGCCTGCTATGCCATCGAAAGTTCTGACCCGAATTGAGTAAGTGGGCTTGGTTTCAAAGTCGGGAGAGCTGACAATGCTGAGTGCGCCCTCAGGAGTGAGGGTAAAAGCCGCGTTATCGTCTCCGCCCACTCCGGCGACTAGGGTGTAGCTAAACGTGTTGCCATTGTCGGGATCGGTGGTGGCAAGGTTGCCGATCAGCGAGTTACCTGGGGCATTTTCGTTGATGTTGTCGGGCGCAAGGACAATGTCAGTTGGTGTTTCGTTGAGATTATTAATGCCGATCGCAAAAGCTTTCTCAAAAGATAGTCCGCTCGAATCGGTGGTGCTAACCCGAATGAGATAGGAAGGCTTGGTTTCAAAGTCGGCGGAGACGTTGATTAAAAGCTGCCCCGTAGCAGAGATGCTAAAAGCCGAATTGTCGGTGCTGCCTGCGCCTGCCACCAGGGCATATTCAAAGCTGCCGCCTTCCGGATCGGTGGTGCTAAAGGTGCCCACGATCGTCCCTACAGGCTGATTTTCGTTGACGGTGTTGGCGGAGAGCGCTATGTCGGTCGGGTTTTCTGTAATGTTTTTGACGCCGATCGTCACAACTTTTTCTACCGTGAAACCGCCCAGATCGAGGGATTGAACTCGAATCGAGTAGGAAGGTTTCGTTTCAAAGTTGGGAGACTCTAGCAGCGTCAGCACGTTGCCCGCAACAGAGAATCGCGCGTTGTCTGTGTCTCCTGTGCCCGCGATCAGCGTGTAGCTGAAGCTGTCGTTGGTATCGGGATCGGTGGTGCTAAGGGTACCGATCGCCGTATTAGCAGGGATATTCTCATTGATCTCGGCGACGCTCAGCGCTAGGTCAGTCGAGGGTTCATAAACATCTTGGATGCTGATATTCAGCGCTTTTTCAAAGAATAGCCCCCCCAGATCGGTCGTTCTGACCCGAATAGAGTAGCTGCTTTGAGCCTCAAAGTTAGGCGAAGCATTGATACGAAGCTGTCCCCCGTCAATGGAGAAAGCCGCATTGTCGGTCGCACCATCTCCGGCAACTAGGGTGTAGCTGAAGCTGTCGCCGGAATTAGGATCGGTCGTTATAAAGGTGCCAACGAGCGCGTTATCTCCCGTGTTTTCGTTGAGGCTGACGGGGGCGATCGCCAAATTAGTAGGAGCCGCATTGATCATTGCCGAGGCAGCAAACCTTTGCCCATAGATGCCGCCTGCCGGGTCACCTGCCTGATTTTGGCTTGTCCAGACCACCGCCAAATTGCCATCTTTATCGGAAGCAGCAGAGGAGAAAAACTGATCGCTGATCGTGAATGTATTAACCTGAGTTTCTGCTTCTAAGGGCACGCCTGCTGGACTGTAGCGTTTGAGAAAAATGCCGTTGCCGCCGCCAGAGGATTCGCCCGATGTGCTAGACCAAGTGACGACAAAGCCCCCCAGTGGCACATTCGTGCTAACAGGCAGAGTCGTGACGGTGGAATACTGCTGATCGCCAAACGAATTGGCGTTGACCTTGATTTCACCCGTCTGGGGCGTACCGTCTGCTCCAAAGCGCCGGACATAGACCTCCTGACCGTCAAATACTCCGTTGTCGCTCGTCCAGCTCACGACAAAGTTGCCGCTGGTATCGATCGCCACGCTGGGGTTGCGCTGGTTTTCAGCAGTCGTCGTATTGACGATAAACTCGTTGCCTTGAGGAACGCCCGCCGCGCTGTAGCGTTTGGCATAAATGCCGAAGCCAGAACCATCCTGTGCGTTGCTCTCCCAAACCACGACAAAGCTGCCGTCTGGGGCGATCGCCACTGCAGAACTCTGCTGATCGCTTAAGATAGGTTCGAGATCGATCTCATTGTCAAGATCAGTGGTTGAACGAGGGTTAACAGCTAGCTCTGCGCCCTTTTTAGTGCCGTCAGCATTGAATTGTTGAGCATAGACTCCCCAACCTTCCCCATCTTGAGCCTGGCTCGACCAGGTGATCACGTACCCCCCCGTCGCATTCATGGCGATCGAGGAGTTTTGCTGGTTGTCAAATGTGTAGGTATTGACGAGGGTTTCGCCGCCCAGCGCTAGCCCATTGTTGTTATAGCGCTGAACAAATATCCCCGATGCGAGTACATCTTCTGGGGTTCCTGGATTGCTTGTCCAGGTGATGGCAAAGTTGCCCGTTGCATCGATAGCAACCGAAGGGCTGAGCTGATCGCCGGAAATTCGGGTATTGACGCGAAATTCTGTCCCTAGAGGGCTGCCCGTGCTGGCATAGCGCTGGGCATACACCCCCCAGCCGATCGAGCTGCTAGGGTCATCTTGCCCTTGACTCGACCACACCACAACAAAGCCCCCATTCGGGTCCATTGCCACTGCCTTAATCGGTCGCCGCTGTGTGCCCTGCACCGAAGCAGTGGACTGGTCGGCTGCCGTAGTGGTGTTGATATGAAGTTCGCCGCCGGTGGGAGTAACGGGCATAGCACGAGTCTCGTTAGTGATGAAAAAATTGAGCGATGGGAAGGCAGGTTCACCCTACTTCTGAGAGTACCCACTTGAAATGCAACAATTACAGTAAGTTCACAGAAGCCGTCTGGCGATCGCCAAGCAAATGTGTTAATCGCACAAGTTTCCCCTCATTTTTGAACCTGCCCCCTTTCTGAGCATGTAATAATTTGCCTTGTTTTTACCGCTACAGAGCGAGGTATGATCAGGGATCTGAGTATGGCGGCTCAATATTGTCTTTCAGAGAGCACCATAGATGCTGTTGGTAGTGTCTTAAGCTAATTTTTCCCTCGGCTTAACCCCAAGGGTAGTTTTGCTCTCTAACCATGCAGTCTAGCAAAGGTATCTGCTGTTGCCGCTATATTTGTTGCTGCCGCTGTCTAGAGATTTGTATTTGTCTAGAGATTTGTATTTGCCTAGAGATTTATATTTAGGGACTTATGGCTTGGGACCCCATTGGGAAATTACTTGAGAGCTGCATATGAAACATACGCTTTCCGTTTTGGTTGAAGATGAGGCAGGTGTGTTGACGCGGATTGCGGGGCTGTTTGCCCGTCGCGGATTCAACATCGAAAGTTTGGCGGTAGGGCCTGCCGAACAGATTGGCTTTTCGCGGATCACCATGGTGGTGCCAGGAGACGATCGCGCCATTGAGCAAGTCACCAAACAGCTCTATAAGCTGATTAACGTGCTGAAGGTGCAAGACATCACCGAGGTGCCCTGCGTCGAGCGAGAGCTAATGCTGATGAAGGTGAATGCTACCAGCGCCAACCGACCTGAAATCATTGAACTTGCCCAAATTTTTCGGGCGCGAGTGGTAGATGTGGGCGAGGATTCTCTGACGCTGGAAGTGGTAGGCGATCCGGGTAAAATGGTGGCGATCGTCCAGGTCTTGAACCGCTTTGGATTGCGGGAGGTTGCCCGTACAGGCAAGGTTTCTCTCATCCGCGAGTCGGGCGTGAACACCGAATACCTGAAGTCGCTAGAAGCCAAAGTTTAGTTTTTTCAGGAAGCATTCAGAAAATCAAAGGCGATCGCTGACCAGAACGGCGATCGTTTTGTTTTGTCGTGGAAGAACGGTTGATCAAACTCAATCGGCAGGGCGAGAACCCCGATCGCTTCTGGACAAGATCACCAGCGCTTTGTCAATCTCCCGAACTTTGATGCCGCGGGGCAGTCAGGAGCGATCGCAATAGAGCAACCTCATCATCAGAGAGCGTAATCATGAAAAATACCTCACAGCGGCTATTTGTAACGCTACAGTAACGTTACCGTAAAAACAAAGTGAGGTTCTAAAATTTTGGAGAGTTCCCCTAATCCTTATGTTTGTGTGGCTACAGATAAATCTAGAATCACTGTATACCTGCCTCAAGAGCTAAAAAACCGCTTAACCGTCGTAGCAGAAAAGGATAAGCGATCGGTTAGTGTGCTAATTGAGATATTGATTTTAGAGGCTTTAGAGGCTAGAGATCAGGGGAAAGAGTAGCGATCGCCTGACTCTTACTCATTGCTATCTGGTACTCATTGCTATCTGGCATTCGTTGAATAGTTTTCACCGTTTCGGCACTTCTTCAAGCCCACACTCGCTGAACCGAATAGGCATCAAACTTTTTATCAGTGCTAATGATGGCGAGAGAGTGATTGATGGCTTGTGAAATTAACATTCGATCGAAGGGATCGCTATGGTGTAGCGGTAGGTTCCGAACTTGTACTGTATCGGCAAAAGCGATCGGCAGGATGAGAATATCTGAGACATCAATCGCGCTCCCGATTGTTTCATAGCTTTGTTGAAGGAATAATTTGCCAAGTTTCAACTTGATGGCAATTTCCCAAAGGCTAACAATGCTGAAATAGACCAGATCCGCAGTGTCGATCGTTATTCTCAGATTGTCTGGAAGGTTTGAATCATTTTCGGTCAGCCAAATAAAGGTATGAGTATCTAGCAGAAAAGCACTCATTCCATATATTCCTTAAAATCGTCGAGAGGTTCGTCAAAGTCATCGGGTAAAGGCAGAACAAAGGTGCCCTTTAAAATACCAGATCGACGTTTTTGGGGTGGTAAGTTTTCCTTGGAAATATTCGTTGAATGGCTGCTAATCAAATATTTGGCATAATGCAATAGCTCCTGCTTGAGTGGTTCTGACATTTGAGTAATCGTTTGCAAAATCTCATTATCAATTGTCATAACTGCTCCTTTTTTGTCAGGGTTTATGTTCTTCATCTGGCATTTGCCCAATAATCTCCATTGTTTTGACGCTGACAGTACAAACTCGCTTGAGCACTTCCGCCCCGTTCTGATACAAAACCGCCGTTTGCGAATCTTGAAACACGATATTGTCGTTAGGATAACCGATCTCAAACTTCTTCTCGATCTCTTTGGTTAGGTCATCCTTTGAGTCTTTATTTTCCCAATAGCCGATCGCCATGCGAATCGCATCTTTGATCGTCCCATCTGGATAAACAGTCTTACCGCCCTTGGTTTTGTACTCCAACTTCGGGACAGGCACAAAATTTTTGCTCTTGCAATACTCACTCAGTAGGTTCTGAAAGGCAGTCTCGGTCGAGCCTTCATTGCGCGAGCCGCCGTAATCAAAGAGTCGTTGAACCTCTGCCTGATACTTTGACACCAAGAGCCTAGACATAGTGAGCGAGCCTGTAAGTGATTTTACCCCTACCTGCGATGAAGCAGCTATGAGCTAGGGATTAACTTCAGAGTTCCCACTTACGTCTTCAAGCAATACACTCATAAATCCGCCATAATCTTGCTCAGCGTTGCTGGCTGTCTAAAGTACCTTCAAGATACAAGTTATGAATTATGCCTTTGCAGAGAGGTAGGATTGAGCGAGGGGAAGTTAGGTTCTTAGCGATCGCGCCACCACAAAGACACTCAAGACAACCATGAGTACCAAAGTCACAATTACCTTGTCCGACGAAGTTTACCAACGTGCTGAGCGATTTGCTCGATTAGCCAATCGAGATGTTGCCAGTATTTTGGCAGATAGTATTCAACTTTCTATCCCTCCTGTCAGAGCTAATGTCACTGATCTTGAGCCTGTCTCTGCCCTTTCTGATGCACAAGTGCTAGCACTTACCGAACTCCAAATGGAACCCGACCAGGATGCTCGATTAAGTGAGTTGCTCGATCGTCAGCAAGCAGGCTTCCTGACTGAAACTGAGCGTCCAGAGTTACAAACGCTCATGCAAATTTATCAAGAGGGTCTACTGCAAAAGGCTACAGCCCTCAGTGAAGCAGTCAAACGTCAGTTAATTGAACCCCTAAGTGAGCCAAATCTCTGAAGACATTCGGGCACAGGTTCGGTTCCAAGCAAAAAATTAGTGCGGTTATTGCCGCAGCCTGCAAAAGTATGTGTTGGGAATTTTAGAAATTGAGCATATTCTTCCCAAGGCGGCAGGTGGCTCGGACGATGAAGAAAATTTGTGGCTTGCTTGCCGCCTGTGCAATTCTTACAAAGGTACTCAAACCCACGCTAGAGATCCGATGACGAATCGCAATACCAAACTGTTTAATCCTCGCCAACAAAAATGGTCGCGCCACTTTACCTGGATAAACAACGGGACTCATGTGGCAGGATTAACGGTTTGTGGTCGCGCAACAGTTTTGGCTTTGCAGCTTAATAACCCTTATGCCGTTACAGTCAGGCAAGCCTGGATATCTGCTGGTTGGCATCCTCCTATTGAAGATTGACGCAAGACGCTACAACAAAGCCCATCATCACAGCCACATACTAGAAACATGACTGCATCGCCGCTAAAACTTGCCGACAGCCACCCGGCTTTATGTGAAGCGATCGCCCAACAGATTGCCCAAAGCCCCCAGCAGAGGATTACCTTTGCTGAGTTCATGGATTTGGCGCTGTACCATCCTGACTATGGTTACTATGTTGCCCATTCTCAGGATATGCAAAAGGGTCTTCAGGGCGGCATTCAGAGCGACTTTTTTACCTCGCCCCACCTAGGAGCCGATTTGGGTGAGCTGTTGGCCGAACAATTTGCCCAGATGTGGGAACTGCTCGATCGCCCGCATCCCTTTACCCTAGTAGAAATGGGAGCCGGACAGGGCTTGATTGTGCAGGATATTTTGCGCTATCTGCACCGACAGCATTTTGAATGCTTTGAGGCGCTGGAATACATTGTTATTGAAAAATCCCCGGCAATGGTGGCAGTTCAGCAGCAGCGGCTGCAAAAGCTGACGAATTCTTGGGGGCATTTATCCTGGAAAACCTGGGATGAAATCCCGACCAACTCCATAGTCGGCTGCTGTTTCTCCAATGAATTAGTAGACGCTTTTCCAGTGCATCGGGTGGCGATCGCCAATGGCATTCTTCAAGAAATCTATGTAGCGATCGGCGAGCCATTTGCAGAGGTTATCGCCGAACTTTCAACTCCCAAGCTAACAGAATATTTTGACCTAGTAGAGCTAAAGTTCCCTGCCGAGACTTATCCCGACAATTATCAGAGTGAGGTGAATTTGGCAGCGCTGGATTGGATCGCCACCGTGGGCGATCGCCTGAAAACGGGATACCTGCTCACCATTGACTACGGGTATTCTGCTCAGCGCTACTACAGCCCCACCCGATCGCAGGGCACGCTGCAATGCTACTACCAGCACGCGCACCACTCTGATCCCTATCAGGCAATCGGTCGGCAGGACATCACGGCGCATGTGGATTTCACGGCGCTAGAAAAGCAAGGCGATCGCTGCGGCTTGCAGACCGTTGGCTTTACGCAGCAGGGGCTATTTCTGATGGCGCTGGGGTTGGGCGATCGGATTGCGGGGCTTTCGGAAACGGGGGAGCGGTCGGAAGGTATTTCTCTTCAAGATATCCTTCGCCGCCGTGAATCGCTTCATGCCTTAATCAATCCGATGGGGTTGGGCAATTTTGGCGTGTTAGTTCAGTCCAAAGGCTTGGATGAAGCCCTGTCTCAACCGCTTACAGGACTCACAACGCCGACCCTGTATTGACCTTCTGCTGATAGGCTAAAACAAGATCACCCTGGAGATTGCCCATGCCTGAATTACTCCAGCAGACCCAGCCAGAAACTCAGTTTTATCAGTGGCGCAGCTATCGCTGTGCCTATGAGGTTCGCACCAGCCCAAATCAGGTAGATGATACGCGATCGCCTTTGCTATTGCTGCACCCGATCGGCGTAGGGCTATCGCGGCGCTTTTGGAATCGATTCTGTCAGACCTGGTTTCAGTCTGGGCAGACTCGATCGATCTACAGTCTAGATTTGCTGGGCTGCGGAGACAGCGATATGCCCCATGTTGCCTACAGTCCTGAAGACTGGGCAGAACAGCTTCAGTTTTTCCTGCAAACCGTGGTGAAAAAGCCTGTAGTTTTGGTGGCGCAAGGGGCATTGTTGCCTGTGGCGATCGCGCTGATTCAACTTCAACAGCTCCAGAACCAAAGTCAGCCTCGCCTCGTTCAGAGTCTAGTGCTATCTGGGCCTCCCGCCTGGGCGGTCATGACCAAACCCACTCCCATCTGGCAGCAAAAGCTGCTGTGGAATCTGCTGTTTGATTCGCCAGCGGGACGCGCTTTCTATGAGTATGCGAGGCGACGGCAATTTATCGCCTCATTTTCAGTGCGGCAGCTCTTTGCCGAGGCGGCAGCCGTTGACGAAGAATGGCTGCACACTCTGGTAACGGATGCCAAAACGCCGGGTAGACGCTATGCTGTGTTCTCGTTTTTGGCGGGCTTCTGGCGAAAAAATTGGGAGACAGCCATGACTCAGCTCAATGTCCCAACGCTGGTAGTAGTGGGCGATCAAGCTTCTAGCATCAGCAAATCGGGCAAGGGTGAAGATCCAGGCGATCGCCTTCAGGACTATCTGCGTCGTTTGCCCCAGGGACAGGGCGTGCAAATTGCCGGACGGAACGTATTGCCCTATGAATCTACCGAGCTGTTTGTTGAAGCGATCGCGCCCTTTATCGATCAAGCTTGACCAGATTCAGCTTGACCAGATTCAGCTTGCTCAGAGGCTTCCTGCTCTTCCCTGGCTTCTTGAACGAAGAGACGAACAAGGCGATCGTATACGCCTGCGCCAATGTATTGCGGATAAGTATGCGATCGGCTGTAAACCCAGATCAGCTCTTCCCCATAGAAAATCCGCACGTCTTGCAGCAAGCTCTTACACTGGGGTTTTAAGGCGTTGGCGGCATTTAGAGCATCTGTCCAGCGCTCAAACTCTTCAGAGTAGCCCCGCGTCGCAACTCTAAACCTATTCTCAAGCATCAGAATTACTGCACCTCAATTCGTCGCAATTCGGCACCTGTGTAATAGTGGGTCAGAATCTGGGCATAGTTCCAGTTTTGCTGAGCTAGCTTTTGCGCCCCCCACTGACTCATGCCAATGCCGTGACCGTAGCCTTGCCCAGTGAATTGGAAGGCCGTCGGCACAGAGGTGACGTTGCCAGCAGTGGCAACCTGTCCCATCTGAGGAATGATTTGAAAAGGAGCGCTGCGTAGACCCAAGGCATCGCGCAAATCATCGCCATCAATGACTCGGCTACCCGTCTCTCCCTCTAACCGAACTTTGACAATGCGACCTCCCGCAGTCACCTTTTCGGGCACCATGCGCAGGATTGCTCCCACGTCAGCATAGTGTTGCCCTAGCGTTGCGGTCGGAACGGTTTTATCCCAGCGGCAGTTGGGCGCATCTTGATCAGGGCTATCGACACTGCGCAAGTAGGGCAAAGCGCTACTCCAGATGTCCTCTGAGTTCTCGGTACGTCCGCCCGCACAGGAGTGAAAAACGGCATCAATAATTTGCCCGCCATAGGTCAACACCTGCCCTTGCGTGCTGTCTACAGCTTCGCGGGTGCTGGCAGATTCTTTCTCAATACCGCTGTAAACTTGCCACGCCGTGGTGTTACCGACATCAAAAATGGCGGTCGCGCTGGATTGCCGCTGATGTAGCACATAGGAACGTGCCGCCACAGCCTGCGCCTTCAGAGCCTCCAGACTCCAGCTTGTTGGCATTTCGCTACCCACGACGCTGTAGAGATACTGCTCAATGTCTACATAGTTGACCGCCGTTAGACCGCCTTCGGAGGGCAGGACGCAGGTGGAGCCGCGATACCAGCTATTGTCAATAAACACATAGCCGCCGTTGGTTGGCTCAATGCAGACTTGGCTCGTCTGAAGTTGATTAACGGTGATGCGTCCAGCTTTTGCTTCCGTCATCACGGCATTCATTGCCGGAATCGGTGCGAGAGCTTGTCCAGCTCCATCCGTCAGCGTTGCATCGGTGGAGCTACCAATTTTAATTTGCTTGACATCTTGATCGATCGCCACCCGCAAAGTCAAGGATTCGGCATGGGCAGGGGCGATCGCCACCATCCACAGCAGCAGGGCAAACAGTCCTGTCTGACTTTGCCCCAGCCATTGCTGCGCTCTAAACCGCAGTGGGGACACGCGGAAGCCAGCGCTGCTAGCACAGGATTGAGATGTCATGAATGAGAACTCCTCACACTGAAAAATTGGGCTGAATCTAAACTCTGCGACGAATCAAAGCAGCTTAATGTTTCTAGACATCTAAGCCCCAGACTATTCTATTGCCGATCGATCGTAGATGTATCAAATTCGGGTAAATCCAAATATCAATAGAGAGGTGAGCATTGCCCGCCTCTCTATTGATCTAACCCTCAAGCTTGGCTTGCAGCAGTTGATTTGTCAGCTTCGGATCGGCCTTGCCGCCTGTTGCCTTCATCACCTGACCCACGAAGAAACCCAGCAGACTTTTCTTGCCGCTCCTGTATTTTTCTAGCTCTGATGGGAAGGAGGCTATGACCTGATCGATCGCCGCTTCAATCACTTTAGGATCGGAAACTTGCACCAGCCCTTTTTTCTCGATCAGCGCCTTTGCCGAGCCGCCTTGCTTTAATAACTCTGGCAACACATCTTTGCCAATTTTGTTGCTAATCGTGTTGTTTTCAATCAGCTTGATCATTTCGGCGAGACTGTCGGGCGTGAGCGGCAGTTGGGTAACGCTCAGCCCTTCTTTGTTAAGGTAGGCACTGATATCGCTCATGATCCAGTTAGCGGCAAGCTTGGGGCTGGCACCAGCGGCAACCGTGGCTTCAAAGTATTCCGTCATGGCGCGATCGTCTGTAATGATCCGCGCATCGTAAGGCGACAAACCCATCTCGGTCGCGTAGCGATCGCGTTTGCGTGCCGGAAGTTCGGGCAGCTCCGATCGCCATGCTTCGAGCTGCTGGGTCGAAACCTCGATTGGACATAAGTCCGGCTCAGGAAAATAGCGGTAGTCGCTGGAGCCTTCCTTGATCCGCATACTGATGGTGCGCTGTGCCCCTTCTTCCCAGAGACGAGTTTCCTGCACAATCTTTTCACCCGCCTCGATCGCCGCAATTTGCCGCTCGATCTCATGATCGATCGCTTTTTGAATGGCGCTGAAGGAGTTCATGTTTTTGATCTCCACCTTCGTGCCAAACTTCTCAGTGCCGACGGGACGCACGGAAATATTCACATCGCAGCGGAGAGAGCCTTCCTGCATATTGCCGTCGCTCACCCCCAAGTAGCGCATGATCCGGCGTACCTCTTGGGCATATTCTGAGGCTTCTACGCCAGATCGCAGGTCGGGTTCAGAGACAATTTCTACCAGCGGCACGCCCGCCCGATTGTAATCCACTAGCGAATAGGTAGACCCAGAGAGGCGATCGCTCCCCCCATGCACCAGTTTTCCGGCATCTTCTTCCATGTGCAGCCGAGTCACGCCAATTTTCTTGCGTTTGGGGCTGCCGTCTGCGTCGAGAATTTCAATCTCTACCCAGCCATGCTCGGCGATCGGCAAATCGAACTGCGAGATCTGATAGTTTTTCGGCAGATCGGGATAAAAATACTGCTTGCGATCGAACTTGCTGTAGGGCGCAATCTGACAGTTCAGCGCCAGCCCAGCTTTAACCGCATACTCCAAAACCTTCTGGTTCAGCACGGGTAGCGTTCCGGGTAGCCCCATGCACACCGGATCAATATTGGTGTTGGGATCCGATCCAAACAGGGCAGAGCTATTGGAGAAAATCTTGGTTTCCGTGCTGAGCTGGCAATGGGTTTCTAAGCCAATGATTGCCTCGTACTGAGTCTTCACAGGAGTTGCCGCAGTCATAGAAATATTGATTGAGTGATTTGCAGTGAGCGATCGCCGATTAGCTCTATTTTAGCGAGAAGTTGCGATCGGATGAACTTTAGAAGGGCAGTACTGAAGCTGGGTATCAATTTTTTTGAAAGGGGCGCGGAGCGCCCCTTTCAAAAAAGAATAAGAAACCCCCTACTCAACCCTCTGATTTCCCCGATTCGGATAGCTTCTCTTTGGCAGCAAACCCCAAGCCTCAGCATCGGCTGCCCAGTTGCGCCAGATCTTTTGACGGGCAAAACATTGAGCAAAATTCCAGTTGTAAATTTGTTTCCAGGCTGAAGGCCATTGTGCGGTTTCGTGGGCTTGCTGCAAGGCGCGGACTTCTGCCTCTAAATCGTCAGCATGGCGCTGCAACAAAGCCTCTAGCTCCTGAAAGTGAATATCGGGGGGTTGCAAGGTTTTCTCTCCGACAGGTCTGACTCCGACTTAACATTAACTAAGTTGGTGAAGCTGAGTCGTGCATCTGTGGATTTTGACGATATCATTCACGCTAGCTAGGGCAAACGTGAGAGGCGCAGGTATGGGGCGACTGGACAATTCACCTGAAGATTTGAGTCAAAATCCGGATTCGGAGGCAAATCTTGCTGCGGAGACAGGAGACGCAGGGACAATCTCACCGAATGCGGCAACATCTGACGCAAACTCAGCCATCGCAGGTTCGGCAAACAGCGTGTTGCGATCGATGACTCAAGATCTCAGAACCTTGCAGCAAGATTTGGTGACGCAGCTGCATCAAGATATTCGGCGGCTGCAAACCGAGAAGTCGCGGCTGCTCAACGACATCGAGAAGCTTCAGAACCAGCAGCAGGTGCTTCAGTCGCAGTACGACGTGGGGCTATCTCGGCAGCAGTTGGCGCAGCAGCAGGCTTGGGCAAAGCAGTTGGCGTTGGCGCTTGCCAATCATTTACAAACTGCCATGAGCCAGCGGCTCGATCAAATTAGCAATCAGATCGGCAATCAGGGCAGCGGCTATCCAATGCAGGGGGGTGACCTGCCGCAGATTGCGGGCAAAGGCGAATTGGAAAATACACAGCGATCGATCGCCTCCCTCGACGACACTCTAAACCGCACCTTTACATCGTTACGCAGCGACCTCAACAGCTACCAAAGCACGCTGTCGCAACAGATCAACCGAATGCAGGAATTGGGTCAGCAGGGTGAAGCCATCCTAGAAGTATTGGTGAGCCGCATCAGTCAGCAACTTCAGCAGGAGATCGCCCAAACGCCGCGTAGCCCAGAAGCCCGTAGCCCAGAAACCCGTAGCCTAGAGAGTGGCGGCTACTTGGGTGGAAGTCACCTGGGAGGCAGCTATGGAGAAAGCATCCCGATCGGAGCCGCCAACGAGCCACTGCCACCCGCTCAGCCGCCCGTCCCCCCTACAGTTTTATCTCCTACAAGCAGCCTTTCTCCTGACCCGCAGCCGCCTAGCTCCGTTTCCCCCAATTTTTCAGCTCCTCCTCTCTCCCCCACTCCCGACTCCCGACTCCCGACTCCCGACTCCCGACTCCCGACTCCCCGCCCCAACAAGCTCTCCCCCTTTCAACTCGGTCTAGTCATGGTTCTCTGCTCCACTCTGGCGTTGTCATTGCACAACGTGATTGTGGGTCTGGTGGGCAACCCTAGCAAGCTGTTTGGTCTTGTGCCGATCGGCGGCTATATCAATATCAGTAGCTTTGGCAGTTCGCTGTTTATTTTGTGGATGCGGATGCTGGTGGTGGTGCCGCTGATGGCATGGCTAGGTTCGGTGCTGCATCCGCCCATGTGGCGCGACACGCGCTATTTCTTTGAGTCGAACGATCGCCGCTTGATTGGCAGCGTGGTGGGCAGCGGTTTTTTCCTGTTTCTGTCGCAGGTTTTGCTCTATATTGCCATTGGCGAAATTGGGCCAGGGGTGGCAACCACTATTTTGTTTATGTACCCGATCGTGACGCTGCCGCTATCCTGGCTGCTGTTTGGCGAACGCCCCAATCGGTTTCGGGTGATTGTGATGGTGACGATTCTGTCGGGCGTGATTTTGACGGCGCTGCCGAAGATCACGGCAACCACAAGTCTTTCTGGATCAGGGGTGGGAGCGGCGATCGCCTCTGGCATTTTCTTTGCGTTTTACCTGGTTTCGATGCAAATTAGCTTTCGTAAGCTGCATCCGGTGCCCGTTAGCCTGATTCAGTTTGTCTCGATTTTCGTGTTGGCAAGCCTGAGCCTGATCGTGCTGGGCATTCAGGTGACTCCGACCGATCGCTTAGGGCTATTCATCAGCGGTGTAGTGTTGGGAGTGCTGACGCTGGTGGGCTATCTGCTGAACAACTTTGGGGTGCGGTTTATAGGGGCGGCGCGGGCTTCAATTATTGCGGCGAGTAGTCCGGTGCTAACGGCAATGATGGCGTTTTTCCTCATTCCAGGTGAGCTGACGGCGCTGCATCTGATCCAGCTCGTCGGCATTCTGATTGTGACGCTAGGCGTAACGGCGCTGAGCTTCGAGCGCATCTTGATCCAAAATCGCAAGGAAGGGCGATCGGGTTCTAGGGCTTCGGGGGGTTAAGGTTGGCACTGCCATACCCCTAACACGAATCCTTAGTATGAAATATAACCTTAGAATTAGCAGAAAGAGAAAAGTGGAAAGAGGCGATCGTAGGTTCCTGGGCACCCAAGAGTGAGGACTGATTAGCTCGTTTCTGACCGAATAATGCAATCGCTGTTTCTCTCTGGGCATTCTATCAATCAGGTGTATTGATAGAATGTCGTGAAATACAACCCAGACAAACACCACAGACGGTCAATTCGGTTAAAGGAATATGATTATTTATCTCCTGGTGCGTATTTCATCACCATTTGTACCCATCAACGGCAGTGCCTATTTGGTGAAATTGTGAATGGTGAGATGCAATTGAGCGAGATGGGAGAAATAGCAGAATCTTGCTGGCAGGCAATTCCAGATCATTTTGCTAGAGTTCAATTGGATGGATTTGTGGTGATGCCTAACCACCTACATGGAATTATTTTGATTGCCGACACCTGTAGGGGCATGGCATTGCCATGCCCCTACCCGAAAATGCAGCTTGAAAAACGAAAATTTGGACAACCGATCGCGGGTTCATTATCGACAACTGTGGGTTCATTCAAATCAGCAGCTACCAAGCAGATTAATACCCTTCGTAACGCAACGGGAATTCCGGTTTGGCAGCGTAATTATTATGAAAATATTGTCCCTAACGAAGAATCTCTCCATCGGCTACGGCAATATATTCACAACAATCCCCTTTCTTGGCAGGAAGACCAATTGCATCCGGAGGTTCAGTCGAAGTGGTAGGGCGATCACCAAACTCTACAACGAATACTTCTACGAACCCACCAGCTAACTCTTCAAACTCCACGTCTAACTCGATCGTCTTAGGCTACAAGCATATGGTTTCAGCCCAGACGAAGCATTGACCTTGAAGCTTGAAACTTCGACTTTAGAACACGGAATACCAGCCCTAAAGCTCAAAATTTTGACTTTAGAACACGACACTTCAAGCCTTAGTGGTGCAGAAAAGTCTTGAGAGAATGACTGGGCAAGGATTTAGAGGGGAGTGAGTAGAGAAGGGGACGAGGTGTGGGAAGCTCAAGTTACCACACTCTAAACAACCTTATGACCTCGCCCCC